>Ga0114960_10000207_pt1 | contig 47366 bp, 36 predicted proteins | sample C_130625_MF_Meta_FD_92637 | JGI IMG/M metagenome (GOLD analysis project Ga0114960, IMG submission 92637) | Freshwater microbial communities from Lake Croche, Canada to study carbon cycling - C_130625_MF_MetaG | ecosystem: Environmental > Aquatic > Freshwater > Lake | place: Lake Croche, Canada...
GCTCCTGCTGCTCCTGCTGCTCCTGGTGCTCCTGCTGGTCCTGCTGCTCCTGCTGCTCCTGCTGCTCCTGCTGCTCCTGCTGCTCCTGCTGCTCCTGCTGCTCCTGCTGCTCCTGCTGCTCCTGCTGCTCCTGCTCCTGCTGCTCCTGCTGCTCCTGCTGCTCCTGCTGCGGGTTTTGCTGCTCCTGCTGCGGGTTTTGCTGCTCCTCTCATTGATCCTGTAGCACCTTCAAACAAACTGTGCGTGTTTTTCCATACCCATTGATTAGTTAACACAAAAATCAAGGCGAAAATCAATGCGTGGACAGCGGCAACCATGATCTTACTCCCCTTTGCGGGAAGAGAGACCAATACCTTGGGAGTCAAGAGAAAAAACAAGACAAACGCATAAATGAACATAACTGGGTTCATCGTTCAAGATTATATATAATACCCAAACATTTTATTCTGGTTTTTCTCTACTGATAGCCAAATCCCTCATCATCCTGGTCGTCCACGTTTTCCTCGTAGTAATTTCCATCGCCATATTCTTCGCCTAAACCTCCGATATCATAGGCCTCTTTATCGGCATAGGCGTCGGCATCCGCCTCGGCTTCAGCCTCTAAATCGGCCACTTCGCGACTGTTTAATGCAGCATCAATATCATCCGCAGCTGTAGCTAAAGGATCATTCAAACGCATAAAAAGCTCGTTCCGTTCGCGATCATAGGTGTCTTTATCATAATGAACCAATCCCTTTTGCATACCCACATTCCAGCGACCCAATTTCTGCATCTTCAACACATATTCGACCTGTCGTTCATCGGAGTCCATATTACGGAAAAAGTCCGTAATCATTTTCTTCTCTTGTTGCTTGGACATACGTATTCGGTTGTCGATATCTTTGTACGACATATCCGTCTCCCCCTTGTTCCCGCTTTCCATGTCCAAGAATGCCAAAAGCATCTCAGCAACCCGCATTTTGAGTTCGCGCTGATTCCCTACAACAATCTCTTGTTCTACCCGAAGATCCATTTCGTCGCCCAATTCTTCTCTATCCAAGACCTCCATACTATTACCAATGTCCAAGATATCCTGTTTCTCCTGGTTGGCCTTTCTGCGAGCCATCTTGCGTTCTTGAATGTCCATCTGCAAAAGATCCAGGTCGTCCGTTTTCAATATATACTCATACAATGTCGAATACCAAGCATACGAATGTAGCATATAGAGTGTGCGTCGGCCGAATAACGAATAAAATATGGCCTCGCGTTCTACACCGGCGTCGTCCTCTACTTTGCGAACGATGGGCGAAAATGAAGGGATATGATGCAAAAAAGCATTCAAATCGACGAGTCTACGTTGTGTGTCAGTCAAGAGACCCAAGATAACTGGGTCCCCGCGAAGACGTTGCAAGGGTTCGTAAAATCGGCGGATAACTTGACCCAAGTCGCTAGAATGGTTCGCGGAAAATCCCCACTTCTTGGACACGTCGTGTGTCGGCGAATAATTGTTTCGGATTAACTCGGGGTATGTTTTGGTCATGTTTACTACCGAGGTCTTCATGAATTGTACTACAGTGAACATCGTGTGGGTTTTATCGCCGGATGATTCCTCCTCCATATTCCAAATGTGAATATTCGCGAGCATGGTCGTCAAGGCCTCGAATTTTCTCGCGGTCAAATTCCCATAGGTTTGGAAAAACCCGGCAATCGCGGTCAACATCTCTTCATTCGCCTTGGTCAAGTAGTTGTTCAATCGACGAGTGGGTTCGCTGTCTTCCGCGACCATCGTTTTCGGATTATAGGTATCCAACACCGCCCGCATTAATCGACACAGGGGTTTTTCGCAAAGAGGCGCATCCTGCGTATCCATATATTCCAAGAACTCGGTTAGACCGGATATGCGATCGCCTCTTGGTCGAATCTCGTTTTGGTTCACATGGACCCTGTTGCTACCATGCACAATCTCCATCAACTGATGTAAATGCGTTAGGGTGAAACGCTTACCCTGACTCTTGAGCAGCTCGATCTTGTCCGCTATGGGTAGACGGACATTGTAATCCGCGGGTTTTTCCGATATGAGGCCACGCATCTCTTCTGGAATGGGAATATCGCGATCCAAATTACAGTAATAGATGAATGCGCCATAGATATTCTCCTCGTAATGTTCGAGAGGAAGGTCCGCGCGGCGAATACCTGTCTTCAGTGGATGGAATATGATCGATGCGCGCGACAGTTCGCGGACATTTTTCAATACGGCTACCCAGCTTTGGATCATTTTCAAATGCGGCAGAATCGTGGGTTCTTCTGTGGCAAAATAGTCCAAGGCGCGCATTGTGTTTCGGTCGTTGCAACACGCATTTTCGTTGAAATATAGATTCGACGCGGTTTTTAACAAAAGATCCTTCGATTTGACAATGGCGTCGATCGATTCCATGACATCGCAACTGTATAGCAAGACCTTTATCTTGAAGACGCCGATTTGGGATCGCTGTTCCTTGTTTCCATTGCGCATGGAGGTTATTAGATCCGCCTTGTATTCGTTGGTTAGCCCACGCAAGGATTTCTTCACAGAATATTTAACCAAAGGGGGCATGAATCCCGTCCATCGTTGGACGGCATGTTCTTTGGGGATGTCGTGTTCGGGATGCAACATCAAATATTCGCGTTTTCGTTCATAAAGTTCCATGATATCGGGCCGAACAATGATAAAGGTATTGATAACCTTCATAATGCGGTCCTGCAGAATCTGTAGAGGGATTCTCTGTATGGAATCCCATGGAGGAATCGACGATTTTGTTTTGTTGAGGACACAGGCAATATATTGTATACCGGATGCATTTGCATTCGCTTCGGTCGCATTCGCTTCGGTCGCATTCGCTTCAGGTAAGATCCCCGTTTCTGGGTATCCGCCAAATGATTGGACACACCCGGGGAATGTTTTGCGAATCTTGAAGGATGGACACGCAGTTTGTACTGCAATAAGAACTACGGTTGCTACTATAATCAAAACAGTCTGGTTTTTATAAATCTTGTATGGTGGAGGCAGTTTCACATTGTCCTTTTTCTGTTTGGCTTTATTTACGATTGCTTCATAGGCCTTCTCCGATGAAACATTCTTCTCGATGATATCCATCGATATACGCATAACGAAATCTTCGACGGCTTCCAAGTCCAAGCCGATATTCGTGGAAATCGCACTAAACACCTTGTACACCATTTCACTCGTTTCATTTTCGAAAATGCGATCCTTTTTCGCCATATTGCTAATCCCCGTTTGAATCAACGGTTCGTGCGCGTTTTCCAACCCTTCCGCCAATACTTCGCCGAGATCCTTTTCCATAACGCCGTGTGTAATCATTTTGAACCCGGACTCATCATAGCCTTCTTCTTCCACGTAATCGATCCTTTTTATAACATACCCACTATAGCGATCAACAAACGAATCGCCATCATCGCTGAGTTTACCCTGCCGTCTACAAATCTCGCTCTGTTTTCGTGGATAATCGCCACCAGAAACAAACGTGTGGGCCAATTCCACCAAGAAGGTGGGGAGCAGAGGCACGTTTGTTTCTTGGCAATAGAACCAATGGAATTTTTCGCCCAATTCTTCGACCATGGCACCACGACAATACAATTCCTCGAATCGAATAAGATTGCTTTGCCGATCCACGAAACTCTCCTGACCCAGAATTTGGTCGCGTAGTCCAAGATAGGGCGATTGAATGAGATCCTCTCCCTTGAACTGTTTCCCCAATTCATAGGCCAAAATGTCGGGTTTAAGCCGGCGCGTTTCTTCTAAACGCAATGTCTTCATCAATCCGCGCATACCATCGGTTATCTTGGACTTTAGGGTGTCTTTCAGGGTTTCGATAGAGTCGGTAATGCGATCACCGAATTCTTGTACCATCCGTTTTTTGGCGATTTCGCGCATTCTCTGTTCCGCGGTATCGACCGGTTCGCAAGTAGCGGGCTTGGACCGCGTATTGTTTCGGAAACAGATCTTGTCCATGTTGCAAAAGAGGGTATTGGTGTCGATAAACGCCTCTTCGTCGATGCTGTCGTCGTGCGTCCAGTTGTTTCGCACCCGGCGATAATATTGTGTTTTGGTACGCGTCTCGGCCTCAATCTCCACCTCCCGTTTCTCTTTTTTGCTGAGATCTGCGGGATCCTTACCATCCTTCAAATGCGGGGTCAATTGAACCACGGCATATTCCCCCTCTTTCACCCTCTTTTTCCCTGCGATCAAATCTTCCGCTAATGATGTAGCACGCTCCTTCGGACAATCGTGTTTTTGTACCAAGGCTTCGGTCAAAAATTCGACGAATTCTTCCGACGGATATTTCTTTTGCTCCTCCTTGTATTTTTTCAAGAGTTCGTAGGGCGTGTCATCAAATTCGGAGTCGTAAAACACATCGGGTTCCGAATTATCCTTTTGCAAATCGCGCAACGAAGTGTATCGTTTAGTCAAGACGCGTTGGGCACAATCGCGCGCCTTTATTTTGTCCGCCTTGGACATTTCATCGCCCTCCTCGGTCGACCTCCCCTTGTTCTCTAATGCAGCGGCCATATTCTCCGGCGTTATAAGCGACACCATCATATATTGCATAATCATTGACAAGAGCGCACCGGAATCCGCGCGAATCATGGCGCTAAGCATTTCATGTGAGGAAGCTGCCGATGCAGTCGTCTTTAAAGCATAAGAGTCTATTATCAGGTCCAAGAATTCGCGTTTTTCACTAAAGAGACGTATTATTGCCGGTTTCTCTTCTTGGACCGAGTATTTGGCGATTCGCAACGTCTCCATATTCTTCTCACGTTCGCCGAATTGTTTCTTGTAGTCCTTCATTTGCGTTTTCACGTAATATCGTATTTGATTGTATTGCTTATATGTCAAATCGTTGAGATAGACCAAGAACGGCTCCAATGTCTTGACCATTCGCTTCAAAGACAGCACCGACGGATCGATTTCTTGGTTCATGTATCGATATTTCCGCTTTTGCAACATATCGATAATCGTACTCGTCTTGGGAATGATCGTTTTCAAGAATTCGCGGAATCTCGTAGGATCTTGGACCAATGCGTCGTCTAGCAAGAACTCGCGGAACTGTGTAGCCCAGAGGGGTCCGCGACCATCGCCCTCTTCCCACAATGCTTTGTCCATGTCCTGTCCAAACTTACGGACAATGTGCTGATAGACATCGGTTTTTTGACGCAAGAGCCGGAAGGCACACATGTATTTGTTAGCTAAACCACTTCGGTCCAAGATCGACGTTCCCGGTAGATGGATCCTGGAAAAATGGATCGCCGATTCGGGGAGAGTAAACATGGATTTCACGGTTATCGTATCATTCGGAGTCATGAGTTCGCTAACATAAATCCGGCGACCCGTAGTAGCCGACGCCTTGACCACCTGTTTCGTCTCTCCTAAATTGTATCGTTGGATAACGAACCGGCGTTTTGCATATCCCTCGGATTTTGCCGCAGTAGTACTATACAAATCCTCCAGTCCTGACAAGATGGATTCCAAGGGTGCGTGAATCTCGGTATCGGGTGCTAAATAGTCTTCCGACAAAAGTGGCGGTTCTACGGGAACGAAAGATGGATGCAATGTGCTATAGAATGCTCCATAGGCGGGTGCATCGCCTCTCATGCGATTCTTATGATAATCCTCGATTTTAGCTATGTCGTCTGCCAAAGTCTCCTTGTTCGAAAGTTGGACTACATCCGGTATGGATTCGGGATTCGTAGACGTGTATATCTTGCGCTTCTCGGCTACTACGGGTACCATCCATTTTAGCGCGCGATCCATGGAGATCATGCTATCAACCAAGGGTTTATGAAAATCGCCTACGGTGCGAACATCGACCACGTTTCCTTGGCCGTCGAACTTTGAGAAGGCCTTTCGCAATTCGCGGAATCGTTCGATCAATAAATGGATATTGTCCAAGACCATCTTGGTACGCTTGGAATTCGGGATATCGGAGAGGAGTTCGTCCATGAGATCATTGACCTGTGTATCAATACCATACCGTTTTTTCCATTCCGGGATTTCTACTCGCTGTACTAGTTCCTCTAGTTCTTCTCCATATACAATCTCGTTGGCGGCTAAATAAAGAGACTGTAGGTTTTCGCGTACGGTCTTGTCGGCCATGGTCCCCTTTTGTACGGTTATTCGTGATTCTCCCGTTTCCAAGAACTCGATAGAGGCCTCTTCCGATTGACTGAGCATCTCCAAGGATACATCGTCTTCTTCACCGTGGCTCGAATCGCGGACGCTGGTCAAGGACTCGATTTTCTCCAGAGATGCGGGTTTGGTTCGTATGATTATTTGGTCGAGTGGAAGATTCTCCGGAATACCCTTGTATTCGAAATCGATGTAAATCGTCTCTAAATCGGGATAGGTTGTTATCTCGATCATATCTTCTTCTAAATTGGTTATTTCGCCGGTTATGATGGTAGGTACTTCACCCCCAAAGTGAATATCGACCCATGTTTTCGGCAAAAGTAGGTGTTGTCTTGCGTAGCCGGTTTCGTCGCTTCTGCTTTGTAGAATAATCTTGGTAATAGATTCATCAGTTATTCGCCCGTCTTCGTCTAAACGGAGCGTGGCGGGATGAAATGTGGAGACATTGGCTAAACGAATCTTGGTTTCGTCCAAATAAATGATGAAGAATGTGTTTTGGTGCAGTTCCGGATTTGACACTGCCTCTATCTCAATAATATCGCCCAATTCTAATATGATGGAATTGGGTTTTGCTTTAGATTTAGAGCCTTGGTCTGCTGGATCGGACTCTTGGACCGATCCGGAGTCTTCGTCTTCTGATTTTTCTTTATTCACAACGGATTCATTTTTTGACATGATTTCCTATATATTGTATAGATTGTATATACTAACTATACTATACAATACTACATTTTTATGTTTTGTCAAACCAAATAGAGATTATTACTGTATAACATCTAACGTGAACCGGATGACCACAGTTTTACCATCATATTCTCATTTATATGCCCCCTATTCATTACCGACCATTACGGGATCTACTGATAAAATCCGACACAAAGTATACAAGACCAAGCAACACCCCGAAGTAGACTATGTGGTCCTAAACTACGATCCGCAATATATGTGTATAGACGAACCCATTGAAACCCGACAATTTCGATCCGTTATCCTATCTCATCCAGAAGAAGAATTGCTGTCATTTTCTCCGCCCAAATCGATCACCAAATCGCAATTCTATGAAAGATACCCGAATATATTGCCCGAGGATCTACAAATAACGGAGACCATGGAGGGTATCATGATTCATCTGTTTTACGACAAACGGATTTCCGCGTGGCAAATCGCCACCAAGAGTGCGGTAGGAGGGCAATATTTTTTGTTCGATAAAACCACAGAATTGAAACATAAGGATACGAGTGTATACCATATGTTTTTAGATGCTTTGGAACTGGCCAGAGACTCTTCTCATGATACACTCTCCATTAAATTGGAGTCCTTCCCCAGATTCTATTCGTATTCGTTTGTGTTGCAACACCCCGAGAATCGCATTGTTTTGTCAATAAAAACGCCGGCGCTCTACCTAGTCGCGGTGTATGATATTATGCCGGTGTCCATGTCTTTACTGTCGATCCCGCAATTCGTGTATCAGAGGTTTTTATGTTTTTCGGATGTTTCCGCGATTCGATTCCCCGAGTTGTATGATTGCAATCGATATTTCTATCTCGATCTAGAGCAACAGTGTGAATCTATACAAAATACTTCGAGGACTGTGGGTTTGACTTATACGCATTTACCTAGCGGGACGAGGTGTAATATACGAAATCCGGTTTATGTGGATGTTTATCGGGTTCGGTATTTGGCTACAGATATCCAATATCAGTATTTGTGTTTGAGACATATTGGACGTGTTTCCAATTTTCTGTCATTTTTCCCCGAATACAAGGGGGATTTCTATCGATTCTATGAACAAACTACGGCTTTTTTGGATAATATTCACGCGTCTTATATGTCATTTTATGTTTTGAAAGAGGGCATTCCGGTTTCATTGAAATATTGGACCTATGTTCGACGATTACACAAAGAACTATATATACCGAGTTTGTCTAGTGGTCGAGAAATCCGGATAACCCGACCAGTCGTATATGAATTTATGAAGCAGTTTAGTCCCGAGGATTGGCTGTATGCTCTCAATTATGAACAGCGGAATTTGGGTTGATTCGGACATGATGACTATTACATGGAGAGTATTACATGGATACATAGATTTGCGATATCTTCGATAGATTTTGAATATATTTCGTTGCATGTTCACGATTCGAATCGCTCATTTCCTTGATCGGTGCACGCATAACATCAATAACCTTCATGATCTCATTACCATTCGCTAGATGCGATAAATCGCTGCTGTAGTCCTTCTCGAAAAAGAATTCTATATTTCCGGCATCGATAACCGCCTTGTATGGAGTATACACAAAATTCATCCATACTTTGATAATGGCAGTCGGATTCGCCCGTTTAATGGTCTCGAACGACTTGCGCGCAATAGCCAAATCCGTATTGTCTGGGAATATACGCAAAATATCGTCCAAAAAATCGAAGAAATGTTGGTTGAATGTTTTCAGTAGCGTTGATTTATCGGACATTTAGATAGATTAGGAGATTATTTTTTATATACTTGTAATATAGATATTATAACCATGATAAAACCATTTTATTTTTTAATAATAGTAGTTCTAGCATTATTTATATATTTACATTTTAATGCGCCGAATATTGAAGGGGCTACAGGGTATACAGGTTCCACAGGTTCCACGGGTTCCACAGGTTCCACAGGTTCCACATCTCCATTAATATCTACATATCTATCGGCATCAAACACTTCATTTCAACTACAATATGATACAATAAATCAGAAATTAGACAATGTCGAAAGCTTGATAAACAGCATTAATTCCGTTTTACCACCAGATATAACGTATATTAAAGTGGGAAATGTCTCATCACAAGCAGCGAGTAGTGAAAACTTGGATAATTTTTCTATTAATATAACGAATAAAACAACAAATTCGGTTTCTCCTTCAAGTACTACTACACCATCGGGTAATTCACCTATTTATAACTTTCTATCAAACAATAAAGGACAGCCGACGTCCACTTGGACCATCACGGGAATTCTACCGGTTGGTCCAAACGGTGCAGACGGTCCTGCGGGTCCACCGGGACCACAAGGCCCGCAAGGTCCACCCGGACCAAATGGAGAACCAGGACCTAGAGGATTGAAAGGAACGCCGCCATAGGTCTACCATAGGTCTACTAATATTTTTGTCATAAGTATGTAGGAGAATGAAAGATCTACTATATTTATTATTCATAGGATGTTTTTTACTACTTGTACTGTTTACCATAATACAAATACAATACAACAACAGCATCGAAGGTTTAACGACTATCAAACCGGAGTTATCGACCACTAATTATAATAGACAATATACAATACATCAACATGCATGGGATCAATACAGTGATATCATCGCAAAATATGAAACCCTATTAAAAAAATGTCAAGAAAATTATCCTATTGTTTGGAATATAGGCCGAATAAGTAGTTCGCATTATATCACTTCTCCTACAATTAGCATAAATCAATCAAGTACATTTCCGAATATATATTTAGACATAGTGTTTCCGTATCCAATGGATGGATTAAAGGGACCGCCGGGTTCTTCTGGTGTCCAAGGATCAAATGGTGTAGCTGGCGAAGTAGGTGCCATGGGAGAAAGAGGTATACCTTGCCCATATGGGAATTATAATTCTCCTCATTCTTAGATAGTAGATCCGATAGAAACCCTATTGTATCGACCTAACAAAATAATGATACTATAATACTATATTATCATATTGTATAATATAGTATGTTTTACAAGAAAAATACAAAATTATTATTATATCTTATCATATTTCTGCTTTTTATTATTGTCATATATGTTTCTTATCACAATGCAGCAACTATTACAGAAGGTATAGATACTTCTATATGTCCCACGAATAATCCAGTTATCGATTCTTCAAATTTAGAATTGTATTTTTATTGTAAAGAAACGCCAATATCAACAGTTTCCGCCGAAATTATTTCGGCAACTGGCATGATTGGACAATTACAAGCGAATAACAAAACATATTTAACAAATACATTTACTAGTGATATTGAGACAGCTACGAATCTTATATCTTCAAAATCGCCACTTATTGGTAAAAATTGGAACGATCCGTCCGCAAATGCACTGTTAACGTCGACCCAAGCATCACTAATAAACGATTTAAATTACTTGAATTATCTAACTAAAGGGAATCCGTATAGTCCTCCACAATATACTGCTATTCCCCCGAGTATAGCTCAATACGGGTCATATACGGCTGCATCTTGTCCTACATCGAGTGATCCAAGCAGCAATTTGAACGTATTAGCACAATTGAATAAAATGTTAATGCAACAACAAAGCCGTTTAGCTACTATTAAGGCAAATATTGCAAGCATAGAGTCGAGATACCCAATTCAATTTCAATTGGGAACGGTATCGGTAGATAAAGCACCAAATGCTTCGCCAAAAATATCGATCAGTGGCGATTTACCGAATCCAGTATTGAATTTTACTCTAATAACACCGATTAATGGTAAACAAGGCGACCCAAAACAGGGTCCCACAGGACCTCAAGGTCCACAGGGCGGTTCTGGATCAAAGGGTTTAGATGGATACTGGGGTACCGACGGTTTACCGGATACATTGTTCAGTCCTACAGCCTAATACTTGTGTAAGGATTCTTCATGTATTAGGTCGTAGAACTGAACAATTAATACAATGAAGAAATAATGTATACTCTATAAAAATATATAGGATCAGTGTAGTAGAGGATGCTAAAACATATTCTGTTATCTTTGTTATTATGTTTTGTAGCAATAATCATATTTTTTTATGTTAAAAATAAACAAAATGTCAACGAATCAATGACTATTATTGGTAATACAGAGTTTAGAAACGGCCAAAATGGGAACAATGGTCGAGGACCCCAGATGGGAAATTTCGGAACTATTGAAATCTTGTGGTCATGGTTTCGAGATTCCGATGTTCAAAATAATGCAACTTCAGCAGGTACTAATTTTATCGATGCTTATACAAAAAAAAGGTTGTATATTGAGAGTGATTCACAAAATCCATCTACAACAACATGGACTAGTATATATAACAAATTCACTAGACAACCAACAGGCCCCCCTCCCGAAAATAATGTAATACATAATTCACAAATGATCGAATGGGGAGACATGCCTTTATTGCAATATTCAAAATATTATAGAGCAAATTTTTCTGGTGGAGAGGTGAAACCGAGCGGTGCAGATGATAACCAGTCCGAAATAACAAATTTGTTCCCAAACAAATTCTGGACGCAAGTGTATATATTATACAACACTCCCTTTTCCGTTGCATGTAGAGGTGGAGGATATTGGTGGGAATTTATAGGCCAGCTAATAAGAGATACGGACATATTGAATGGATATACCAATGCCATCAATACAAGATATGCAGATAATAATTGTATTTCAAATAATGATGGTACACAATTAGATTTATATTTTAATGATCTATCGTCTATACAAAAATGCCAGTTTTTCAATGACCATTATATAAATACAGTGGTACCTGCATGTAAAAAATTGCGCAATGAACTAAACAAAGACGCAATAAATTCTATTATTAATACTCCACTTAATACACATTTACAAAATAAATACAAAACAGGATTTTCCCGTAAAAAATCAAGCGACATCAAGACAGATATATCTAATTATGTCATTGATCTATGCCAGAAAACCGGAAATACATGTAATAATAATAGTACACTTGATTCAACGGGTGTACAATATTGTTTTGGACCACCACCGGGTAGTGGTTTATATACCAATGCATTAAACGCCTATTCAAATGCGATGAATACATATTTATATACAACTACAACCGATATACCGTTAAATCAACTTATTACCTTGCAACAGCAGTTAGATGCCAATTTTGATACGGCAATCAAACCAGGTCTTTATTCATCGGTTTCCAATAATTTAACCAATTTTACTACAGCAACAAATAATCTATTTGACGCAGGGATAGAACCGAATGTTGCTGGATCTGGCTACAAATGCGATTATTCAAGTAAAACAACACGTTTGGATGCTGCAGGTATTTATAATTGTTTTGGATATGGGCCGAATTCACAGTTGAATCAACTGCAAACCTCGTGTACAAACGCATTAACCGCATTGTATGAATCATCAACACCTGATGTTAGTTATATTTCAAAGATATCGAATAACTGTAATAATTTTTTAAGAAATAATTTAGTGAATACACTAGCAGATGTTTCCAAGAATATTTCAATCATTATATCTGATAATAGTAATGCGATCACATATGCAAATTTTACCGCAAAGAAACAGAGTAAACCTTGTCCCACAGAACCACCCGTAGTATCTCCCGCAGTTGCAGCAGCCCAAGATGCTATAACGGTGTATAATAAAGAGATAGGACCCTATTTAGATGATATGGCAACAAAACTACAAAATATTTTGAATACATTACCCAATAATTTGAAGGTAGATGCAGTAAATATTGGTGTTGCTAGCTCTACTCCCTTTATCAAAATCAATCCCCTCTATACATTTAGTGGTTCGAATGATCCTAGAAACGGAAAATACTCACAGAATGTGGATTTTACTGTGCCTCAAGGGAATCCTGGACCTCCTGGACCTGTTGGACCTACTGGACCGGTTGGACCTACTGGGCCTGCTGGTCCAAATGGTTCATCAGGAGACATCGGAATATGGGAAATACCTATTCAATATCAAGGTATATTTTGATAGATGGATGGATAGATGGATGAAATAGTATGATATCAAGCCGAATAAATATCTTGATATGATAGAATTAAGATGAGAGATCTTCCTAAAATACTATTCAATATTATCATTATTACAGTATTTATTATTATGGTATTGATTGTTTTACAGAAACTATATATCAACAATGGTATGTTGGAAGGATTATCTTCTATCTTCGGATTCCGTCCCCCGCCCCAGCCTCCAGCTCAACAAAAATTTCCACCAATACCTCCTCCAAAGCTTCCTCCCATAGTTTTTCCAGAACCAAAAGTACAGCCTACTACACCTACCTCTACCGCTACTACCACACCAGAACCAAATATTGTTGTAGTGCAAACAGGAGATATCGCAACAATAGATCCAAGTGTGTTATCTACTGATGGTCAAATTGCAATGAAATTGAGTGATAGGTTGGACGAATTGTATAGCGGATTCTCGGAAGTTCTTTCGAAATCATTCATTAGTACATTAACCGTAGATCGTGTTGAAATAGGTGAGGTTGGAACGGCATATTCAGCAGTTATCACTGGAACTCCGCCCTATCAAGTTATTACTTTTACTGTTCCAATGGGCGCCACCGGAGCTACTGGCCTCACTGGACCTACTGGATCGGCGGGGAATGCTGGGGCGAAAGGTGCAGTTGGACCAGTTGGTTTAGCTGGAGCACCATGTTTATGATGAGCATGATCATAATTTAGGAACAAATGGCGAGATTCCTTGTTGTTGCTTCTGAATTTGCGCGTTTCGTTCTTGCTGTAATACATCTACGGTTATTGATTTTGCCACTTTGTCGGGTTGGTATGTATCCGGCGGTGTAGAAATTGAGATCACTTCCAGTTCTGCAGGTACGTAGTTGTACATTTGTCTACGTCCACCGGACCCTTTTGCGCTGAGTTCTTCGGGTGTCATATTATAATAGGTGTATGGTTCGGATATAATATTCATACCCTGATTTGAGGCCATTAGCGAAACACCCATGGGTTCTCCTTGGAATTGAGTTGCAATCTGTGTCTGACCCTGTACCTTTCCTTGAAAACGCTTAATAATATCTTCGCCTAAAACAACCCTATAACTCTCTTTTACTAATAAGAGGGCGGGGACGCTTTGGACGTTGGGTGGCATGATAACTTGTCGTCCATCTTCCAACACGATATAGATCTGGTTATTGTTCGCATCTCTTTTTCTTTTATCAATGCAGAGGAAGTTCAAAGAACTTGCTAAATTATTTTTGACCAAGAATTGCAAAATCTTTTGACAATGTTGACAATGATTACTATAATACAAAGTATCCATTTTCCAAGATATTTTGTATTATCGATAGAGTTTTGACGGGTGTTGTGTACGCAGCTTCGCTTACATTGAGGACAGCTTCGCTTACGCCGAAGACTTGCACATTCCATACAAGAGTCGGTTCTGCAAATAGTACACAAAGTACAAAACAGCTACTGAAATGAAGCTAATGTAGTGATCGAATCCCTTCTTCTTTACAATTCCTACATAGATTCCAAGAACAATAACAAACACCAAAATGCAAAACATAAAAACAGACAAATAATAGAAAAGAGCGCAATACTTGTGGTCCAAGGGACCGAAAAGAGACGTCATGGTGGATGCCATACTTCTTTAGTACAATATAGAAAGAAAAAAATTTATATATTGGTTAAATATAGGATAGTCCATTGATTACAATTATGTTAGGAAGAAAAAGACAAAGTGAAGGTATATTGGGTCCAGACAATAAAAAAAACGATACTACACTAGTTAGAACTATGTTTTCACAATTTCCATCAAATTCATCGAATCTCGTAGATAATCTAACAGAAAATAATGGGGCAGGAGACATACAATTTTCTTTATTAAAAATCGCAATTAATAAAAGAGTGAAGGAGGAAGCCGATAAAAGAAATATAATAACACCTACTATCGCCGGTGCGTTGTTATTACAAGAGATGATCGTTAAAAAATTGGAAACGATTCCAACATCTACTCCAGAAAAAATAAAAAAATATGAGAAAAGAGTTGCGTGGTTTCAATCAACCCAATTTATATCCAACTTTTTAGATGCATTGTCCGCTTCTGTTCCGTCGCTCAATCCAGATCCCGACTCTCCTATGGGTAGAAAAATACCTTCTTATACAAGATATTTACATAAATTCTTTGGAATAAATGGAGCCATCTTTGGATATAAAGACGAAGAAACTCTACGTCGCGTATATGGATTTAGATCTACTTTTACACATCAAACCACCGATACCGAACAATGTAAAACCGCAATTGGTCCAAGTGAAGATGCACCTGGGTGTTATATTTGCCAAAATCCATTCAAATTAAATGACAAAATAGATTGTGAGCATATATTGGGTGTAGTAGATGCATTAGCACATTTATGGATTGTTCAGGATAAAAATTTTTGGGACCAGCTATCTCCAGAAGAACAAGCGTTTTTGTTGAATGAATATAATTGGGCGCATTTTTGCTGTAATGTGAAAAAAACAAACAAGAGTATGATTCGTCTTAATGCGGATAAAAGTGGATACGAAGTGGATACTGATACAATTAAGGAGATTTTAAGAAGTATACATAATGATACATGTCATGAAAATACTGATGGTTCTTATGGTAGAACACAATACTGTAAGGGTATTAATTGTGCTATTCTTCCAGAGGATGATGATGTTGATGGTTGGGATGAAAACCCGTCTTACGGTGTATTAGTCGGATGCGCCGAAAAAATTGTAGCTATCGTTAATGAAAATATTCAGAAATATGGTAAAGAATATTATCCATTCTTTATACGATTACGGGTTTTAGCAGCAATTGGAAATCGTGATTTTGATGTATTTGTTAGAGGTAATAAAGGGGGGAGTAAAAGATTCCATAAAACGAAAAAGGATCGTAGAACTAAAAAAACACACAAAAAACAAAACCGTAGTGCTGATACATATTATAAAAAGTTTATTAACTGGTTTTTAACAAACGAAGATATAACCCAAGAAATTATAGATGATATGAACCAATATTTTGATACTACTATACTCTCTACTACAAAAGATAGGGTCGAAGAGAAACAGGAACTCCAAGAAGACCAAAACCAAAAACAAGAAGACCAAAACCAAAACCAAAAAGACCTAGAAGAAGAAGACCAAAACCAAAAAGACCTAGAAGAAGAAGACCAAAACCAAAAAGACCTAGAAGAAGAAGACCAAAACCAAAAAGACCTAGAAGAAGAAGACCAAAACCAAATCCAAAAAATCGATGTGTCTAAGCATGATTATCGTAATACAAAACGCCGAGTAGGCATACTTGGAATGAACTACACAAAAAAAAAGGGTCGTTATTTCGTAATATAATGATTTTTACAAAAAAATCGATAAAGAGTAAGGTTCAAAAACCATGTAAAAAAGTATACAGATATTCCAAGAGGAAAAACCATGGACAATGCGACTCTTTGGAAAATCATCGATTCACATTTTGATGATAATCCACAAACTTTAGTTCGACACCATATAGACTCCTATAACGATTTCTACAAAACCAGTATTTATCAGATTTTCAAAGAGAAAAATCCTATTCGCCTCTATTCTAGATTCGACCCCGAAACCAACGAATACAAATCTCAATGCAATCTCTATTTGGGCGGGAAAAACGGCGACAAACTCCACTTTGGTAAACCCGTTATTAATGACGAAGACAACGCCCATTACATGTATCCCAACGAAGCGCGCCTACGGAATATGACCTACGGTATGACAATTCACTATGATGTAGATATCGAATTCATCACCCGTCTCGAACCAGGTGAACAACCTATAATAATAGGCGCGGATAAAGAAACAAAGGGTGGAGAAGCGTATGACCTTGGACAAGGGCAAGCGTATTCGGAAGAATTAGAACAGCACGGATCCACGAAAAATTACAAAACAAAGGATACGTTGGAAGAAAAGGGTTGGCAAGAACAAGACGGAGGAGGTTTAGACCAAGCCGCGCAATTAACCACGTCTTTTTCAGGAGGCGCTCCAAAAGCAACTACCATAAGAAAACCCACCGTAAAACCCAAAGAGCTCGTGGAACTAACACCCGCAGCAGCAGCGAAAATACGCGAGGCTACGGAACAATCCCTATTAGAAGGTGATCAACGCGGACTACTACAGCGCCACTGGCACACTATAGACAAAATCTATCTAGGCAAATTCCCCATCATGTTGCAATCCGATTTCTGTATTCTGCAGGGATTGGATCGCGAGGTCCGACATTCTATGGGAGAATGTCGCAATGATCTAGGCGGATATTTCGTTATCGACGGAAAAGAGAAAACCGTAGTAGCCCAAGAGAAATTCGCCGACAATATGCTCTATATCAAGAAGATGGGTGAGGACAACGAATATTTGTACGCGGCCGATATCCGATCCGTTTCCGAGAATGTGTCCAAGCCTGTGCGCACACTCTCGGTTAGAATGGTCGCGCCCACACCTCGCCTAACCAATCGCAACATTGTTGTTAATATTCCCAATGTACGAAAACCCGTCCCCCTCTTTATCGTCTTTCGCGCACTAGGCGTTATTTCCGACAAAGAAATCATCCAATATTGTCTCTTGGACTTGGAGAAATTCGAGCCCATGGTCGACCTCTTTGCGCCCTCGGTCCATGATGCAGGATCGATCCTTTGTCAACAGACCGCCTTGAAATACATCGGGCTCTTGACCAAGGGAAAAACGGTGGCCAGTGCACTAGAGATCTTGGCCGACTATTTCTTGCCCCATGTAGGCGAAATCAACTATATAGCAAAAGCCTATGCTTTAGGAAATATGGTATTCCGCCTATTAAATGTCGCGCAAGGCTTGGAACCTCCTACAGATCGCGACAACTTCAAGTACAAACGCATCGAACTGGTGGGGTCCTTGTTGTACGATCTCTTTCGCGAATATTGGTCCATCCAGTTGCGCCAGGTTCATTTGGCGTTTGAAAAAGTCCTCTATTACAATGAACCCCGATATGAAAACAATTTATTCGGTCTCATCATGGATAATTATAGAGAGGTCTTCCGCGAACGCTCCTTGGAACAAGGCTTCAAAAAAGCGTTCAAGGGGAACTGGGGGGCGTATTCGCATACCAAACGTATTGGGGTTGTCCAAGATCTGAATCGCCTGTCGTTCAATTCCGCGCTCAATCATTTGCGCAAGACGAATTTGCCCTTGGACAGCGGCGTCAAATTGGTGGGGCCGCGCGTTTTGCACAGTTCCCATTGGGGTTATATAGATCCGATTGATACGCCCGATGGTGCGAGTATCGGTCTCCACAAGCACTTGGCCATTACTACGTATATAACACGCGGCGTCTCTCGCGAACCCTTGATAGAGTGGTTGCGCAAAGAGTGGGGTCTAAAACAGGTGGAGGAGTTCCGACCATCGGTGTTGTCAAATATGACCAAGGTGGTCGTAAACGGATGTTGGATAGGGTCCGTTGACCAGCCCATCGAATGTTTGCAAAAGTTCCGCATGTTCCGTCGTAATGCGCTGATTCCGATGTATATGAGCGCGTCTTTTGATACTACACATAATACGATCTTTATGTATACCGATGCGGGGCGATTAACCAGGCCCATCTTTTATTGCGATGAGACGACGGGTCGCGCATCGTATCAGTCCAAGGTAGTTCTGAAAAGGTTGCAAGACGGCGCATTTTCTTGGTCTGATTTAGTCGCAGGATTCAACGAAAAGCGTGCATCGGCGAATTTCGACCCGACCCAGATGCGAATCTATGAACTGCGTGATTTGTATGAAGGTGTCCAAGGAGAGACGAATCCTTCGGTACTGGACCGGTTTATCAAAGACAAGGCGATCTTGGACTATATCGATTGTAGCGAGTCAGAAAACGCCATGATTGCGTTTGATCATGAAGTCTTTGAACAAGACTTGGGATCAGCAGATAAAGGAATCGCCGAGTCTAGCAATAGTGTTGCACCTGGAACCAAACGCACATCGAAATACACTCATTGCGAGATCCACAATTCGTTGATCTTGGGAATGATGTGCAATATGATTATTTTTCCGGAGAACAATCCGGCATCGCGCAATTCGTTTTCTTGTGGTCAGAGCAAACAGGCGGCCTCCATGTACCACACCAATTTCCAGGTTCGCATGGACAAAACCGCCGTTGTCCTAAACTATGGACAAATGCCCTTGGTCAAATCGCGATTCTTGGACCCCATCATGAAAGAGGAGAATCCCTATGGCGAAAACGCCATCGTTGCGATTATGTGCTATACGGGATACAACGTAGAAGACGCCATCTTGCTCAATGAGGGTGCCATTAAACGCGGCCTCTTCCGCACCTCCTATTTCACTACATACGAAGCCCACGAAGAAAGCACGAAAAATGCCATCACTGTAGTCGACAAACGGTTCTTGGACATTCAACACGAACCCTCGGTTCTGGGAACAAAACCGGGATATGATTACAGTAAGCTGGACAAACACGGAATTATCAAGGAAGGAACGCCAGTGGATGACAAAACCGTATTGATCGGTTTGGCGTCTTCGAGCGGAGGAGGAGGCCAAGGATTCGTCGATGGATCCAAGACGCCGAAAAAAGGACAACTAGGGGTCGTGGATCGCGCCTTCATAACCGAGGGTGAAGAGGGATATCGTATTGCAAAAGTCCGCATCTTGGAACAACGTATACCGACCCTAGGCGATAAAATGGCCTCACGTGCCGGTCAGAAAGGTGTAGTGGGTCTCGTTATCCCCGAACGCGATATGCCTTTTACGGCCGAGGGTGTCCGCCCCGATATGATCATCAATCCTCACGCCCTTCCCACGCGTATGACCATTGGTCAACTGGTGGAGTGTATTACGGGGAAGGCATGCGCAGCATTGGGTGGATTCGGAGACTGCACAGCGTTTCAAAACGATGGGTCCAAGATTGGGGTATTTGGATCCCTTCTAACAAAACAGGGATTCCATTCGAGTGGTAATGAAGTGTTGTATAACGGCATGACGGGCGAACAACTAGAGATGGAGATTTTCATGGGACCCACCTATTACATGCGTCTGAAACACATGGTAAAAGACAAGATCAATTATCGCGCGCTTGGACCTCGCACAGCACTAACCAAACAGCCGGTTAGTGGTCGCGCCAATGACGGTGGTCTCCGTATTGGTGAGATGGAACGCGATTCCGTTATTGGACACGGCATTTCCGAGTTTTTGCGCGAATCTATGATGGAACGTGGAGATAAATCCTATTTGGCGATTTGCAACACCACCGGCTTGATTTCCATCTATAATCCTACCAAAGGGCTGTTTATGAGTCCCATGGCCGACGGTCCTTTGCGATTCACGGGGTCTTTGGAATCCGAGGATCTTAGATTAACTCATATCACCCAATTTGGACGATCCTTTAGTGTGGTTTGTATCCCCTACTCTTTTAAACTGCTAGTCCAAGAATTACAAACGATCAATGTCCAAATGCGGATTATTACAGAGGACAATATTGAACAAATCGCGAATATGTCGTATTCGAACAACTTGGACAAACTATTGAAACAGAAGGGAACCCGACCGGAACATTTGATCGATGCCATCAAAAAAGCCATCGCTAAAAAAACAATGTGGCAGGATGAAATCAAAACGCCTTTAAGCACACATACACCGACACCTTCGATTGACTTGGATCGCGATACACCACCCTTTATAGAAACATCTCCCGCATACGTACCCAGTCCAGATACGGTAAATGATTATTTAGCTTTAGGTACCGACCAAAATAATGGATCCCCGGTATATAATCCCACCTCACCTGCTGCATCGGATGATGAAGTGTTTGGTGGGGGGAACGCCGAAACCGAAGTAAAACTCGAAAATCCGTATATGGACTCGGACACCGTGAGTCATGGATTCCAACTGGGTGATACTGTATTAAGACGCGGGCAAACAGGCGGGGAAGCTAGGCGTCCTTGGACTGTATCCAATATAGGAGGAGGCAAGTTTATTACGATAAAGGCGGCGGACAATAGAGGACTAAGGGAAGAGGACTCGATCTGTGTTGTTGGAGTACCTGAAATATATCCCATGTCAAATCTGGTGCATGCGCAGAGCCAAGCTCTAGGCCAAGGCCAAGGCCATCCCTATATGCAGGGGGGTCCCCAGATTTTCGATAACTATGTGGGACAAATCCCGAATCCATATGAACAAGTTTCGCCCTATCCTCCACAGATGCCGTCGATTGTAGTAGCCCCCAAGTTTTTCAACGGAAATGGCAATGATCAATCGACCAGTACCGTACCTGTGGGTCAAGAGATGTCTCAATTGAATGGTGTTTCCATGATGTCAAACCAACCAACTGTTGTATTGAATAGTGGAGGTCCAAATGTCCAAGAATCTCAGGGAGAGAACAAAAAAGTGGACAGCAACATCGATTTTAGCAAGGCCCTTATTATAAAGAAACAGGGCTAACCAAAGAAGGTGGACACCGAAGAAAATTGAATCCGAGAGTCAAACCATTTAAAAATGACAATTCATAGTATATAGATTTAGGTTTCAAAAAACAAACAATGTCCACAATTAGTACACGACTCATCAGTATTTACAAATCCCGGTCTACACTGCTAGAACAGTTGGAAGAAAAAGGCTACGATGTATCAGAGTATCTCCGGTTCAATATCAACGAGATTGATGCAATGTTGGCAAATGGGCAACTCGATATGTTGATCCATCACCCCGATACAAAGGAAAAGGTCTATATCAAATACTATTTTACAACGAAACAAACCACCCGCCAGATCCGCCCGGCTACTTTAGACGAAATCATCGAAGATTTGTATACCATCGAAGACATCATGACAAAAAAAGACACTTTAATCGTGGTTATCGACGACGAACCCAACGACACTATTTTAGCGAAGATGCGATATTTGTACGATCACGACGGGATTTTCGTGGTAATCCATAATATCAAGCGCCTCCAGTTCAATATTTTGAAACACGAGCTAGTGCCGTCCATGAGGGTCTTGACCGAGAAGGAAACACAAGAATTCCAGAAAAAATACAATCTGAAAGACTTGACCAAGGATTTGCCCGAGATTTCGCGATTCGATGCACAAGCTTTGGCGGTGGGTGTTCGCCCCGGACAGGTATGCAAAATCGGGCGAGATAGTGCTACAGCATTGTCTTATGATTACTACAGAATATGTGTATAGGACGTGTCATAGAACCGGACGTCTGCGAAATAGTATGACTATAATATAATATACATGGATCCTTCTATTCCACAAGGTAAAAACATCGTCTTGGACTATACACCGGCCGATTTTTTTTATTTATCGCTAACTATGCCGAGTGATAACGTATGCCAGGGGTATACATTAAATCCTCCAGATTGTTCTACCGCGGGATCTGATGGAACAAATGTTAGCCAGTGTGAAAGCCAAGCTCTTTGCCAAAACAAGGCTCTTGTTGAACAAGTATACAACAAACAAAACGTACATTCTGGTTCCGACGTAAAATGGCGCGATTTGAACGCACAATATACGGCCGAAATGCAAAAAACCGCGAATTTATTGATTGGCCTAGTTATATCAGGCGTGTTTATTTATTATAATCGCGCGGGTTAACATATATTCTATAGTAAATATAACTAGGACCTATGGTTAAACCGATGATTGAACCGATGAATGGATACTATTCTTTATTTACCGAACCATTTACGGCTACCCATCCGCCGATCAGCTTGACCGATCCAAAAAACGTCTTTCAAATGGACAATGCTATATCCGACAAACTGAATAATTTTCAAACGAGATATGCGAGATATATGCAATGCCAAGACCCTAGGTTTGCCGCATCTGTATCCAATCCTCCGTGTAATACAAACACTACTGATACTTTCGAAAATGTTGAAGCCGCATATGATACGCTAATAACCGCCATACAGAACGTTAGTGGTTCATTCGTAAAACAGACGTATAGTGGTACATCTAATGAGCAATACGATGCATCCTATGCCGAAATACTAGCGAACTATCAGAATGTAGTGGCATTACGGAAAAAATTGGATGCTCAATACCAGGAATTAGAGAATGAAAAGTCGGCGGGAACAGATACCTCTATTGCGAAGTTCGAATCCGCCGTATATGTCAACACTTTATGGATTATTTTAGCAACAATTTTGATATATTTTATTTTCGTAGGTATCTAGCCGGAATTCCTTTTACCTTTTTACACATTTGCGATGGATGCATCGATGCATCGATGTACCGCTGTATATTTCCTATGTATATAATAATAGATAGGAAATATAAATAGATACAAATATAAACCAATGAATCAATATGTTATGCAAGATACAACATTATATACAAATGAACGACTCAATGATTATTTGAAAAACTACAAGAATTACGTCTCCACCATTGTCGGTCAAAGTGGTGTTGCATCTTACAAATATTATCGGTTTAATTATTCGCCAGAGGGTATTGATCGTGTCAATCTTGGACGAGTACCGTGTGCGGTATTAACGGGTACTAACCCTAATACAGGTGGAATTGACCCAACCGCACCCTCTCTAACCGCAACTTATCCTCAGATAACATCATGGGTTCAGTCGGGTTCTAATGTAAATGGAGCAACCATGAATACACCCGAGGGATGGTTTATGCAATTGGCAAAAGAATATAGCGCTGTAAAATCACAAGAAATTCGCAACTATTCTGATATGCAAATTACTCCTGGTTTATCCTATTATGCTACTACCGATTTGTCTTATATAATACCCGCAAAAGGTGTATACACTACAAGCAGCAGTCCATATTTACCGTCTACGGCGCCTTATTACATCACCTTATTTTCACCGCTAACAAATTCGACTTTTGTGAATAATAGTGAAATGGTACAGAGTGGAAATTGCAACGCTGCTACTATGAATATGAAGAGTCTAGATACTTCAGTAGAAAAGGAGAATATTACAAATTACTATTACAATTGGTTTCCTCTTGGGGTGGAATGGTTCGGATATTTCAAACCTCCCACATTGGGATATTACACATTCAAAATAACCACAAATTCCAACGGATATTGTGCAATGTGGTTTGGGAATGATGCGCTGTTTGACTACAACACGTCCAATGCAAAATATCCCTCAGCAACAATGCCAGTAAAGGTCATGATAAATGAACCAATATATTATCCTATTCGTATTCAATACTTCAATGTAGGTGTACACTTATCAGATGGTGTCCTGAGTATCGAACCGCCCAAGTTTAGCCTATCGATTGTAGATGAAAAAGGTGCGACACACGAACCAGTCAATGTATTTTCAACGATAAAAAAATCAGGATATCCTTACTATCCTCCTCTTTTGTATTGTTCTTTTGTATCTACTACACCGGATTCATTCCTTTTAGGAGGATTTCAATGTTATGTATGTAGAAATTATGATATTGATAATAGACCGAGTCCAAGCCCAACTGAATTTTTTAAAATGATTGAAACCTATAAATTTGCTATGGCTGCGGGTAAATTCGATAAAGATCGTGGAACTGTCAATGAAGTCAACTATGGTACATTACCTGATGGTATAGACTACACGGTTGTTTATACAAATGGTAGTACATATCCATCTACCTTTTCTATCTATCGCATTGATGTAGACCCCCGAATGGGAAATACATATCAAATTGATACTAGAACAAAAAATCCATATCCTATGAGTCAAGTGGATGCATCATTATTGATCGCCGCAGATAGTTATCAAGAAATGTATAATTATTATATCGATCCGAAACAGGGCCACATAGCCGATCCAGAAACCTGCAAGACATTGTGTAATGATAATTCGAATTGCAACTTTTACTATACTTATACAACGGCCTACGAAGATCAGTGTTATTACGATACACAATCTAGCATACCCTCTTTTTCGCAGATTCGACCCATTGGAACATTGCCGGGGTCCACAGTTGATCAGAAATCTTCCCGGTTGTTTCTGCGTAATTACGAATTAGAACCACCTTCATGTGGTCAATATGGTGCAGTAGAAGTCCAAAAAGTGGTGAATACATCGGTCTATAATTCGCAATTCCCTTATGCGAATTATGATTTGAGCTCGAAAACCATATCCGATTTGTCTTTAGTGGGAATTTGCGGTGATGCATCTTACCAACATCTCACAAATGGTGCATATGATATTTTATTCAAAAACAATCTCTATGATTCGAATGGATCGTGGTGGGACAAAGGGTCTTGGACAAACATGGGGTCATATACCGAAAGTTTTACGACGACTCCTGAACCGACGAAATTTACCAATGCATTGAGTGATACGAAAGATTTAGCAAATGCGAGTTTACAGAATGAACGAGTGTATGCAAAAATGCAAGAGAAGATCAATTCGAATTACAACACTCTTGCTAACCAAGACATTCCACAATACCTAAAAACCCGGGATATCATGATGAACAATGTAAATTATGATTACAACGGAAATGTGTTGCTCTATTACAAAAATCAGCCGATACCAAATGTTCAACAACAAAGTATAAATGACTCGAAAGAAGGGTATCAAATGCAGAATTCGTTGTATATTCTAGGAACGTTAACTGCGGCAACACTCTTGGTACTTGCCATCATTATCGCTAGAGAATAAAATAAATATAAATGGAATACATATAGTTATTTTATTATCCCCCATACATAAATGAATGATAATTCGGATTCAGAGTCAGAATTCGGATCCGGATCAGATTCGGAACGTAATACCTCACCAAGTCCTAACACACCAAGCGTAAGACCATCAACAGTATTTGAATTTCATCCAATTCCCTTAGATGATAAAATAGATGCACCATTATCATCATCTAGTCAAACAGATCCAGACCAAGGTATAAAATCTGAAATACTCGATATTTTAGAAGAATTGGAATACATTATTGATCAAGTGGAAAAATATAAGAATCCTAATGAAGGTGCTAAAACAACCGATAATTCTCAAATTGTCGTGAAATATTCCACTATTATTGTAGACCGCGATAAGGAGGGGGAGGATAAGGAGGAAGAGGAAACAGATATAACTGAAACAGAAATTGTCTTAGTATAGTAAACACCAATTAATTTGGATCATAAATATATATACCATGTCAACTACTATTGCATTTGATTATCCACTGATGAACATTACAAATATTGTAAATGATAGTAAAGCAGGTACATTAACGGGCCAATGTAGTGTATCATCATCGGGACCTCCAAATATCACATTTACCACGAATAATATTACAAATATATATACAGCTACTAACATATGGATTATCGGTTCGACTGCACCGAATGGTTTGCACAATATTCCGAATGCAAATTTCAACGCTGAATTGGTTATACAAAATTCGTCCGGTACCGGTGTTAGTTTTTATATGTGTTTTCCTTTAGCATCATCGAGTTCACAACAAGCATCCGATATTGATGGATTGTTTACTAAACCAACACCAAGCAGTGTTGCAATCAATATTAATCTAGACATCGTACCTTCTGCTGGTACTAATAGTTTCATTTTCTATAATAGCACAACTCCGGATGCAAATCCAGTAGCCGTATATACAAGTCCAATTCAAATACAAACTGATTTGATACCATATGCGGGTACTTTACCTATCAGTATGTCCGGAACAAATCCGCAGACCATATCAAATAGTCAAGTTAGTGAATGGATGGAGTGTGATAATGTACCTATTGGATCGGATACGATCGCTACATATAATCTGCCGATTCAAAGTGGATTAGTAAAAGATATCAATACTATCGATTCCTTCAAAACCATTGTTATGTTTATTATTTTCTTTATTGCATGTGTATTCTCGTATTTCTTGATACCCTCGGCATATTTAGCATTAATCAATATTTATGTGGGAAAAAGATACATGGATCCTTCAGCAAAGAAGAATGTAGTATATAACATTGATCTATTCATTAGCAGTGTTATAATCGGATTTTCTATATTATTTTTAATATTGGGTCTAGGTATATTTGGAAATGCGGGCAATTCAAACACGGGGGATCTTTTACTAACGGGAATCATTTTAAGCATCATCTATATTATTGGTTATGTCGTTATCCAATCTAAAAAACTTGGAGGACGATTCATCGAGGGTGTCCGGTATGATTACTTAGATTAGGGTTAGAATTAGGGTTTATCAAAGATATACATAAAATCGACTTTATGTATATTTCTATGGATCATATGATCGTATGATCATGGTGAAGATTTCCCTCTAAATGGGGGATGCACCTTGGACATTAGTTGCAACCGGTTTGAATGTTGACGCAGTAAATACGATGTTATCACTCTTTCCAATGGGGGCCATCTGAGATACCACCACTTCTTCTAAAGTTATCTGTTCGATCGGGAGATCCTTGTTCATTTCCTTCATCTCCACATTTTTCTTCACCTCTGGTTGCGTATATTGCACGTAGTTAGACTGGGGATTGGGACGGATAACTTTTGTGCTTCGTCGCAAGAGTTCATATGCTACAAATACGTACAAAACGGCTAAAATAGGGTTCGAATAGATAAACAAAAAGACGGTTATACAAAAGATAACAATCATTCCTAAGGGGGATTCAATATAAGGCGCCAAGAATGCCGGAGTGCCAATCGGGAGAATCAAATATACGATAAATATCGCTACGACGATCATTTCAAGAATAGAAATTTGTTTCAATTTGGAAAAAAACTTCATTGTCTCTTTGCCGATTCTCGATATAATATATATGATATCATTATATTTTGTCAGTGTACAAAATTGAATATATCCAAACTATGTAAACCGGACCCAGAACCATAATAACATGAAAAAGAGGTCAAATATTCACTACGGGAAAAAGGCAACATCGACAAAGACCGACAAGGCTGATCGTAGAGTCGCATGTCCTCTTTCCACGGAATATATGGCATCGGTTTGTTTGGTGGCGTATCTTGGGAAAAAGGGCTACACTATTCCCAAGGAGGTCTTAACAAAAGAAGACGCCGAGTTCTTACATACCGATCTTTTCCTAAAGCCCAAACAGATGGGACCGCAATATGGCGCTGCGGAGGATTCCGACGCCTTTCCTGTCTATCGAGAAAACGACAAAAAAATATATATTCCTAGATTTTACGGAATCGCACGCTATGGATTGCCTAGTCGGAGTGAGCTAGTTTCCGGAGACAATATCGATATCCCTTTTACGAAAGATCTGCGCGATTACCAAGACAAGATTATTGGGATTTATATGGATCATGTCTCCACTTCTGGTAAAATGGGTGCGATCCTAGAAGTGCCCTGTGGACGCGGTAAATGTCTGGGTAAAAATACACCTGTTATGATGCATGACGGCTCGATCCGGTTGGTTCAACATATTCGTGTTGGAGATGTCTTGATGGGCGACGATTCTAGTCCAAGGCATGTTATGAGTTTAGCTAGAGGCCGAGAACCCATGTACAAAATTCACGTAGAAGACGGATCCGCTGAACCCGAGTCCTATACCGTAAACGAAAGTCATATTTTGTCGTTGAAATTCGGCGACCACGTCTTTGATATTTCCGTCTTGGACTATTTGAGTATGAATGAAGAGGTTCGGAGTCAAATGATGGGATATCGCGTGCCGGTTCTCTTTGAACCTTCGGATCCCGAAGGAAGTGCTCCATTTGACTATTATAATGTAGGGAAAGTCGCGTCGTATCAGGGAAATGCGCTTCATCGACTATCTTGTTGCAATGATGAGATGAGCCAACTAACCCTACTCGCCGGGGTTATCGATGCCCAAGGTGTTGCAAAACAAGGTGGTCGTCGATATATTATTAAAACACGAGATGTATACCATGGATTTCGATCGGACATTCAATTTATGGCTAGATCTCTTGGATTTATTGCGAATATTCTTTCCGCGAATCCGTGTCCGGATGATTCCTTGGCTCTGGCTCGGACTTCGTCCTTGAATCTTGCTCGGACTTCGTCCTTGAATCTTGCTCAGACTTCGTCCTTGGCTCAGACTTCGTCCTTGGACAATGAAGAGTACGACTGGGAAACCGATTCCTTTTCCCCTAGACTTCCAGAAAACTATACCTATATGGAAATCTGTAGTACTACACACCGATCCATCAACGAAATACCCAGCCTAAAAACCATACCCTATATTGACCCCATTAGTACACATATTCCATCGCTAAAGTATCCTATTCGTGTAGAAGCCTTGGGCGAAGACGATTATTACGGATTCGAAATCGACGGAAATCGCAGGTTCTTGTTGGGCGACTTTACGGTCGCCCATAATACCGTGATGGCGCTAAAGATCGCCTCCTTGGTGCAAAAGAAAACCCTCATCATTGTTCACAAAGAATTCTTGATGAATCAATGGATCGAGCGCGCCCAAGAATTCGTACCCTCGGCGAAAATCGGCAAAATCCAAGGCCCCGTATTCGATATCGAAGGAAAAGACATTGTCTTGGGAATGCTACAGACGCTATATGACCGCGATTTACCTGATACCGCATTCGACTCCTTCGGTCTAACTATTATCGACGAAGTCCACCGCATTGGTAGCCAGCAATTCTCGAAAGCCCTGTTGCGGATTATGACACCATATATGCTGGGAATCTCGGCAACAGTGGATCGCAAGGATGGTTTGTCCAAAGTGCTACACATGTTTATCGGAGACAAAATCTATTCCGAAGCTCGCGAAGACGAGGATCCCGTCTGTGTCCGCGGTATCGAATATATCTCGGGCGATCCCAAATTCAATGAAATGGAATACGATTATCGCGGCAATCCGAAGTTTAGTACGATGATTTCCAAGATTTCCGAATTTGGTCCAAGAAGCGACTTCATTGTTCGCGTGTTGCAAGACTTGATCCAGGAATGTCCCCGGAGTCAAATCATGGTCCTCTGTCATAATCGATCCCTGTTGACGTATTTCTATACGGCGATAAATCATCGCGGGTTCGCAACATGTGGATACTATGTAGGTGGTATGAAACAAGCGGATTTACAAGAGACCGAGGGGAAACAGATTGTCCTGGCTACCTATGCCATGGCCGCGGAAGCCTTGGACATCAAGACTTTGTCGATCTTGGTCATGGCCAGTCCAAAAACGGATATTACCCAATCTGTGGGTCGTATTTTGCGTATAAGGCACGAGAATCCCATTATTGTGGACATTATCGACAAACACGACATCTTCCAAAACCAATGGAAACAACGCAAAACCTTTTATCGAAAATGCAACTATAAAATCATGACGACCGATTCTGTTAGATATCGCCCATCCTTGGATCCGGGGTCTTGGACAACCGTATTTGAACCTCGGTCCAAGATGAACCCCAATACCAATACCAATCGACTCATCTGCGGAGAAACCCAAGACCCCGATTCTAGACCAAAATGTCTGATTTCGATCAAAGGCTTGGACTTGGATACAGATCCTATCTGAAAATATCTCACAATACAATAGTGTAGGATAGTTTAGGATAGTTTAGGATAGTTTTATTGAATATGTCTTCATCATCTAGATCGAAAAAGCCTAATACCCAGATATGCGACCCCATGGCTTTAAAACGTAATATAGATGAAATCGAAGGGTTTACTTCATCCGAGAAGGCGATTCTAAAGGGTATTTTACGAAAGGAATTGACCAGCGGAATAAAAGGTGGAGGAAGGAAAACACGAAACCGAAACACTAAGAAAAAGTCCACTATGCGTAGAATGCAAAAGGGTGGCGATAGATGCGATGTTTTAGCATGCGCGTCTTTATTGGCCTCCATTATTTTTATTGGATACGGTATTACTACATGCGTATATTCCACGACCTATTTAGAAGTACTTCATTTTGCCCTCGATGGATTCGCGGGTGCGTTCAATATTATTTTTGGTATAACCGCGATTAATAATTATAGGGCGACTCAAGAAAAACCGGCCAACGATCGAACTGCGGCGGCACATGCAGCCCAATGGGACGTAGCCGGTAGATTGAATATTATTCATACTTATGCCGGGAAGGTTATGGGCTACATTACCAAACTTAAAACCAAGGGTATTTCGTGCAAAACCATTATACCTGACCCCCTCTATGATTTCTTGAAAATTATGTGCGAAGTTAAAGCCGGAACGATTAGCGAAGAAGACGCCAAATCCCAAATCAGTGCTCTTTTGACTCCGATCCAAGATACCAAAGATATTGTATATATTGAAGGCAACGAAATAACGATACAGAATATGCAGCCGGATCAAGTAATAAAAATCAATATTCAGGCGTTTACCAAGAATGCGGATAGTACTGGTAGTGCGAGTTTTGGAGAAATTCTTATACCAGAAAGGACAAACTCTAACGATGGATTACGCCGAAAAAAGAATTCGGCGGTTGACATTTCACCGCAGAATTCCCCGCAGAATTCACCCCCGTTGACACCGAAAGATACCAAGAAAGACAAATAATAACAATAAGACTAGATACGGGAATCTGAACCCAAATCCATATATTTACACCATGATATAGTGTAAATATACTGTAGATATACTGTAGATATACTCTAGGTATAGTATATAGGACTATAGATCAACTAATAACATAACATGTCTTTGGACCAAACATTGGCCGAACTTAGTTCTTTAGCTAATTCGCAAAACCAGATATCCGCCGAAGTATTCAAGAGCCGATATACAGTATTGGAAAATGCCGCCGACGGAAATTGTCTCTTTCTATCTGTAGCGCAACTCGATCCAAGACGTAATCATCGCGAACTAAGAAAGGCCGTTTGCGATTATTATAAAACATTCGATCCAGCGGGCCAGTATCCTCCGGATAGTTTAGAAGAAAAACTGCAGATCGCCTATATCACAGACAATACGGAATATCATAGAACTACTGGCCGCGAACTCAAAGTAAAACACGATAAACGTATATGCAAAAACTTGGAATATGCCGGAATTATGGATATTATTGTTCTGTGTATCATTATACAAAAGAATGTCCTGTTGTTTACACGCGTAGGAGATGATAGTGAAGGTGCCGATATTGAACCCTATAGTTTCGGTGCGTATGAATATAGCCCCGATGCAGAGACACTTTTGATTCGATTCAATGGTGTTGATCATTATGAAGCATTGATACCTTTTGGTTCAGGGTCTCCCGAATCTTACGAATCCTCGGTATCGTCTACAGGTAAAAAATCCAAGGCCAAGGCAACGACTAAACGTGGTAGAACCAAAGCGAAGAAGGATGTTTCCAAGAAAAAGAGGCCGGGTAAAAAGGCTACGCCTGATAGAAAAGCGGAGCTTGATAAAAAGGCTATGCCTGATAAAAAGGCTACGCCTGATAAAAAGGCTACGCCTGATAAAAAAGGCAATAAAGACACCCAAAAAAGGAGTAGAAGCGGCAGTAGAGGTCGATTAGATCCAAATATCACCCAAGAGATGTTGAATCTCCGCGCACTGAAAAACAAACTAAAGTATGAAAACGATCTATCTCCCGATGAACGAATGGCGATCCAAGAACAAATCTTGGAAATGGAGGCCGCAGAAAGGCGATAAATCCACTACACTATTTTCTGGAGTCTATATACTCCAGAAAATATAATTGCAATTATGGCTTCACCAATGGAGTGATGGGGGTAGTAGAAAAAGTGGGTGTTGAAAGCATAACGGGGGTTATTCTTGGCCCCCCATAACGCTTGGTTCTACGGCGAACCACCTTTTTGGGACGCGGATTCTCTGCGCGAGGAACAAACCCACCATAACGCTTGGACTTTCTCCTTCTATAGCTACCCCTTCTCTTATGACTTTTTCCGCCGGATTGATACAAAGCGGCATTATAGGTTCCTGTCCAAGCAGGACATGGGATAACTTTATCCCCGTAAATAGTTGGATAATTTCCAGCAACACTCATTCTATGGTTTTCTATTAGTATGCCTATACTACTATTATAGTATATCTATATTTTGTTTGAGGATCACAGTTTACTAATATGCACTATTTTGTGATGAGGTTGTCCCGGCCGAATAGGCGTCCACCGTTTAAACTTGGTATTGAAAAAACACTCGATGGACGCGGATTTTTCGAGATCCACATATTTATCTAGACGCAAATCTTGGAAATCCTCCTCATCATCACTCTCTTCAATCGCGTCCAAATTCGAATTCTCTTTAATACGCCTAAAAATACTATTCATGAAACTACTCGTTTTGCAATTCGGAATAGACGCGATTCCACAATACACACGGTTCGATCCCTTTCCATACGCATACAAATGATAGATGTCGTATTGTAGACCCGCCTTTATTTCAAACATAGTAGGCACCTTATATTGCGGTTTAGCGTAATCAAATCGGGGCAAGGGTTGAAACATATCAGGTTCAATAATCAGGGGTGCAATGGATACAGGTCTTGCTACCATGATACCAGGCCGCTTTTTATCCACATATTTTTCGTTCAAATAACTAGAGAAACCGGTTAGTGTCCGGTACTGTAAATGGTGTATCGTATAAGGAGCGGCCTCTGTCCATTCATTTGAATCCGGCAAATCCGTGGGATATCTTGCGGTCATTACTGGTAGGACAACCCGTACGCGATCCATCGTCAACGAATTCGAGGTTTGCAAAAAATCGTACAAAAACCCTAGTCGTTCAGACACCGAAATTCTCGCTAAAGGTATTCCCTTGGACAAATACATGTCCTCGACCACGAAGAATACCGTAGGATTGGGTTCGAGTGTATCCGTGGATAGCGGACACCATAAAGACCCATAAATAACCGTATTTAGCGCCAACTTGCACGAAACCTGGCGGCTTATGATTTCAATTTGTTCTGCCTTTTTCTCTCGACCTAGTGTTATGAGCAAACAGACATTTTGGTCGCGAAAAAATGTGAACCATAAGAACGCTTTTTTTCCTTGCGGAATTGCTAGACATACATCATATTGTTGCGGAACTTTCTTATGTGATATGGTTTCATAGGAAAGTTCGAAGGAGGGGAATCTACGCATAATATCATCGATTTGATTTGCCGTAAATAGCGAGGTGTTTAGTTGCATGGATCTAGAGTATATTGACCCGATATGTTTATATCTTTTTATGCGATGCTTTTTATGTAGTTTTCTAAATCGTCGTTTACAGATGCGAGCTCTTGACTAGATAGTGTTGGATTTGTCGGAGGGTGCTCGGTGGATATCCATCGTAGACGCTCTTGTTCATACATGTCGTCCATCATCATTTTATATTTTTGTATTTGTGTTCCCATAATATCCTTGGTTTTTTTCGTAGTATACGTGTTTTTCATATATTCGATAATATGATCTAGTAAATACAATACTATTAGTGAGACAATAAATAATAGGATGGCTGTTTTGATAAATAACCACATTTCATATAGTTGAAAGCGAGAATTAGATTCAACTATATGAACACATATGTCTATCAGTCTATCAGATTTAATAAACATATCTATACTTGTATTTGTGCCCTTTTTTCGATTTACGAATGGTTCGTCTATGTCGTTTTGATTTAGCGCCTCCCATTATTAGTTGGCGTTGGTTATTATTTTCCTCTAATTGTGGGGGTAGCTTACTAACCTGAGAAGAAGGAAGTGATTCGCCTAAAGGTATGGCAGGAGGATTTTTCAATTCTGCCGATGCCACTTGCGTTAGTTTATTTGCTTCATTGTTTGCATCAGCATTCTCAGTTATACCAGCGCCAACGTCTTTCGCAATGCCTTCACCAAGACCTTCGCCAAGACCCGGCTCGGAATCTTTGAATGGATCTTCTTGACCAGCACCTTGGGTGGAATCCTTAAATAGATCATCTTGGCTTGAACTTGATGTAGCTAGATTTGATTCGCTTTCAGATACACCCTGAGGGCTACCAAGAGCTGCCTCATCGACCAAAGGTCTCTCATCGACCAAAGAGGAAGATGCTTCTTGTTCTACCGGGCTATCCGATCTCACGGATTCTACTTGTTCATTGTTTGAATCGTTTAGTCCATTCGAATTTGAAAACATATCATTTTGTGGGGGTTGCTCGTCTGGTTGATTGGAAACATTCGATGGATTAATTGTTGAATTTGCGCGATATATGCTAAGAAGTTCATCGTTCAATCGCTTGTTCTCTTCTTCTAGAGTCTTGACCTTTTCTTTAGATTCCTCATACTCTTTTTCGATTATAGCTTCCACCTTGGATCGAATTTCGGTGATTTCTTCCTTTACTTCTTCTATTTCAACGCTATTGACCTTTTGTTCTTTTCCGTCAGATTCTCCTTGGTCTTCCCCATCGTCTTCATTCAATTCGGATTGTTGCGCCTCTTTTTGTTCGTCTTCATTCCCAAATATTTCTTCTTTTGCTGAAGTATACGCTAGATTAGCAACATCTTTGGCTCCTTCTACGAATTTAGATGCAGTACTTGGTTCGGCGGCAGCACCTTCGGAGGAAACCTCAGTAGCGTCTTTAGAAGCACCTTCAGCAGCAACTTCGGAGGAAACCTCAGTAGCGTCTCTAGCAGCACCTTCGGCGTTAACATTTCCTTCGCCATCTATTTCACTTAGTTTACCTTGATCTAAATTATCAGGGTTATCAGGATTCTTTGTATCGTCGCCTCCATAATATTTATATAGCTGTTTCTTAGAATATCGTCGACCCTTCTTTGGTGAATATATCGATCTCCCGTATTTTTTAGTTGTTCTTGGTCTGGCCATTTCTTATATTATTGTTAGAAAATAATACTAGAATACGGATGAATAAATGCAGGAAGCATATGCACGAAACATATTTGAAAAATGACATAAACCATTCAGACAATATGATATATCGAATAATCAAACATGAGTCTATCTATTGTTGTAGTGAACAAAACCGGTGTACTAAAGGAGCGTATAATAAAACAATATGATGAATCCGTTTTGTATAAAGAGGCTGGATTCAAGAGCGGCGATGGGTTTGCTTTGCAAACTATTTGGAAAAAAGAATCTATAAACCGGGGATTTTCAGTTTCTCTTTATGCTAAAGTAAAAGGGAAAGCTGGACAAGAAAATAAATACGATTTTCCGCCACCCGTCGATTCTATCCTTTATTTTGGATCGTGTTTGCTCATTGCTACTAGACCAGATGGATCGAAAACCGATTTACAGATAAAGGATTGGATTGCCATATATGAACATTTGTTCGGTGGATTCGAAGATATTGGTTCTCAAGACTCGGAAGAGGAGTCTGAAGATGATCTATCCGATCCAGATGTGCCTCGAACAAAAGAGGGTTATGTTAAAGATGGATTTATTGTAGATGATGAGGAGGATGAAGATGCCGAAGACGAAGAATACGTGGAACCGAAACCCAAGAGAAAGGCTAGAGCTCCTTCGGCCAAAAAAGAACCAAAAGAACCAAAAGAACCAAAACAACTAAAAGCTAAAAAAGAAAAAAAGAACAAAATCGAACCTGCTGAGCTAACACTTCATAAGAATGAAGTAGTACAAAAGACCACCGAGACTCCAGAATCTAGTTATTTGGAATGTACTAGTGAATTATCAGAGGAGGCCTATTTCGAATGAAGAAAATTGATATAAACATTATTTCATGGATATAGTACACAGACCCTACACCATATATATTATTATCATCATGCAACAAATACAGGATCCAGAGATGTTTCGCAAAAACATTTGCGGTAAGTTAGCGGATATTCTATCTACCGATGTAGGTGTAAACGATACAGAAAATTTGGAAAAAGGGATTTACAATTTTGCGATCAAGGAAGCTACCCAGCGGAAGATTGTCAAGAAGTGGGACAATCCCCTCTTTGTCCAATTGTACACGGATAGGTTGCGATCCGTGTATTTCAATTTGAAATCGCCGCAATTGATCGAACAGTTGAAAAACAAGGAAATAACACCCCAATCCATTGCCTTTATGACACACCAGGAATTTAGACCGGATCATTGGTCTGCGCTTTTGGAGAAAAAGATGAAACGCGATGCTACTAAATATGTTGACAATACCCAGGCATCGACTGATATGTTTACTTGCAAGAAATGTCGATCCAAGCGTTGCACCTATTATGAGCTGCAAACCCGAAGTGCGGATGAGCCCGCGACTATCTTTGTTACCTGTTTGGACTGCGGTAAGCACTGGAAGTCGTAGAGCAGCATAAGTCGTAGAGCAGCATAAGTCGTGAAGCAGTGTATCCTGGATCCTGGATTCTAGATTGTAATAGGAAAAATTGATTCCTCTCACGCTATATTTTTAACCAATCAAACTATACATATACATGATGACATCTATCGATTTACAAAACACCGTTGTCTCTGATTCTGACAAAAAAATCAGAGACAAAGTCGCATTTTATACAAGTGGTCCCCCCAAATGGCTGAATCGACAGCCATACGAACCCTCCTATCCTGCGCATCGAAGTTCGAGACTCCCCAGTTCCGATAGACGATCCTTGCACAAAAGAATCAATACGTATGTGGTTGGTATACGAAACGATACAAGTCCTAGTAGTCTTGGAACGCCGGACGAAGACACTAGCGAATCTGAAACAGCTAACAAAAACGTCGATCTAGACATACAGCGTTCATTGCTCTCCTTATTGCCCGATATTTCCTATGAATATGAAACGTCGACCTTAGATTATGCATCGGGAGCAAATGATAGAATCCTCTCTTGGATCCAAACAACGAAACAATACATGGCTCAATTGCATTACGATTTCAACATAGCATGCGATTATATCATTCATCGTAATAAACTGTTTAGTGGTTTGGTTGATAAATCGGCCAACCTGGATATGCGGCGTGTAGAAGGTCTACCCGAAGATGTGGTGCGTCATATCGCGAGCTATTTCAGTCCAGAGACCCGTCTGAAATTCTATCAGGGTTTTATATTGAGTTTGCCCGTACAGCTTTCGAAACTCTCGGCAGTGTGGTTGAAGAAAATCTACAAATATGCTGTTCGTCATCGATATTTTCACTATGTTCATGTTCCTATTAGCCATGCACGACATTATGCAGAAGATCCTGAACTAGCAAATCATTTTACGAAAGCGCAACATTTGGCTATGCGCAATTATACACACAATATAGTTTGTCAGATGCCGTATAATAACACACCCAACAAAACGGTTGCAATTCAACGAATCATGGCCGCTTTACGCATGTATCAACAACTCGATACACGAGCGCCCACGAATTATTTGAAATATCGATTTCATGAGGAAGGTGTTCGGCTTGTACATGCACTCTTGTATTTGATTCGCCAATTTCGCGAAAAAAAAGCGTCGACTATGAGAAGTCGCAGAACGCGGGCTTAGGAACACGAAAAATATATTCACCATTCATTAGAAGGATTGGACGATCGCCTTTGGTTTCCTTCTCGTTCCTTAGTCTAAAATTTCCAAATCTTGGAGTTTCCAATATTCGCACCCGCCATTGGGCAAAGGTCGCTTCACAATAAATGGGATTTTTTTCTCCTTGAATTCGGCTAAAGCGATCACGTACCCATCTAACGTGGAGACGTCGACCTCAATAAACGGTTTGGCACCCGCATTGATCTGTTTCGCACGCTCGCCAATAATACGCGCACGTTCGTATTTGGAAACAAACGGCATGGTTCGATGCATTGGATCCACGATCACTCCATATTCATTGCGAATAACACGAGTTAGAACATCGACCTCATCATAATTGTGCGCCTGCAACTCAGGGTGATGTTCCAAAATAACATTGCGCTTGATATCTTCATCAAACTTTTGCAAATAATGATCGTCTTCCTCTTCGTCGTCATCATCATCGTCGTCGTCTTCCTCACGGTTCATTTGGAATACATATTTGGATGTGTTCACCGCCTTTCCTGTAGTAGATTTGACTGGTTCATTGTCTCCGTCCTCATCTTCTTCCGGATTTGCTTCGCTATCATCGTCGTCATCGCTACCATTTTGCTCTGATGATTCGTCGCCGGATTCATCGTCATCCTCTTCATCTTCGTCATCCGAATCGGTTCGACGGCGGACCGAAATATCTTCACCGGCCTTCTTACTTGACGATCTAACCGGACGCTCATCCTCTTCGTCGTCGTCGCCACCTCCTTCGGGAAATGTTTCTTCTTCAAAATCCTCGCCTTCTTCATCGCCAAACCCGTGGATTTTTGAAACTACGGATTTTTGGTTCTTGGACATGTTGCAAATTCTCTTTATATAAAAGACTGGATATTTCTAAATTGTTTATGATTCCTTAATACAAAAATTTGGAATCATAAACGGAATCAATTTTCTGATATAATATAGGTTTGATAACACACGGCTGATAACACACGGCTTGTTTTATGCATCATCGGTCTTCCAGCTTGCGTCGCAGGTCGTGCATACATAGAGGTATTTCATATTAGCATCATCGTATCGTATATACAACACTTCGCACTTCGAAGTGCCTTCTCCGCCGGCTCCTCCACCACCACCACCACTACCCCCACTTTCATGATTGGTTTCGCACGTTGGATTCGGGCATTTCATATTGTAAATCCGCGGAATTGTGGGATCCAATTTGGTGTATTCATTGATGATATGATTGAACTTTTGCTCTTTTTTCTTGAGTTGCGTGCTTAGGACACAGATACTCTCGGAAGCCAGAGTTTCGTCCTTGTGTCCACAATTACGGCAATAATAAGTCAATTGATTTCCGTCTTTTTCACTGATTCCGATGTAGTACATATTGTCGCACACTTCGCAAAACTTCATCTTTGTTCAAGTATTTTTGTGATTTTGTCGATATATAGAGTGTTGATATTATTTGTTTATGTTGGTTCGATGGAATCAATTTTTCCGGGGAACCAAAGGTTCCCCCGGACGCCCCCTCCTTTTACAGGGGTTTTGAGTATACCCCCGGAAAACTAAATGATGTACCTTATAGGTCTACCTTATAGGTCTGCTTGGAGGGAAGGGGTCGTAGGGGAAACCGTAGGTTTCCCTACAAAATTGATCAGCTTTTTTATCCAGGAATAAAGAATATATTTCTATCTTTTGCTAGATTGTTGTCTTGTGTTTATTGTCGTGTGTTTATTGAAGTATTGTCGTGTGTTTATCGTTTTATTGTATTTATAAAACATGTCTAGACTACATCCTGGACAAAACGACTTTTTGGAAAGAGGTTTGGCGATGCTTCGTAAAGAGGATGCGCTTGAAGAAGAAAACAAGTTGGCCGCGCTAAAGTATAACAAACAAAAATACATATTGTCCAAGATCATGAATGGCGGCATGATCATAACCGGTCGATATGGTGCAAAACGGGTTCTACGTATGGCTTGGACCGTGTTTTCCGACGATGGTATTATCGGAAATCTTTTGAACAAGGTCGAAACAGACGTTCTCGACGATACACAAGTTATTAATGAATTGGTTGCGGTCTTGGACAACTTCGCCAAAGTATACCCCGAAAAAGTGGTAGATATGTGGGCAACCTATACCAAACTAGGTGCGAGTCTTTCACCGAGCGAAGAGGATTATTACGCACTTTTGTCCAAGAATTTCGATGAATAAACAACCCCCAAACCCCCGGATAACTAGATATTTATCCCTACCTCCTAATTATTCCATTGTATTACCCCCACTTTTACTGTTATGATACACAAATATTTTTTTATCTTACCTTTTCTTGGAGGGAAGGGGTCGTAGGGGCATAAGCGAAGCTGAAACCGTAGGTTTCCCTACAGAAAATTGATTCTGGAAAGTCAGATAAATATATCTGTACTATACATGCTATATCATGGATTCGCCAGTTTCCGTGTCAAAAACTATTATTACTCGCAAAAAAACACCTTCACCCACAAATATCATGCAGGGATCGTTGGAAGATTTCTTGAAAGAACACCAATGCAAGAAAGGTGTCAAGGATGACCAAGGCCAAGAACAAAAACCAACGCATACCCGGATCGGTGGATCAAAAGGATCCGACATCTACGGTGGATCTTATACCATTTCCGATGAAGACTACAACACATTTATGCAGCTATATTTTGTTGAAGTTGTCAAGACAGGTAAGCCCGAATATCTAACAGAGAAACAGTTGGACACGGGTGGATGTATCGCCGTCGACCTCGACCTGCATTTTGCGTACGAAACCGAAGAACGAATTTACACCGAAGACGAGATCGGCGATCTGATCCATTGGTATTTAGAAGAATTGAAGTCGATCTATCAATTCGACGAAGACACCCAGATTCCAGTGTATCTCTTTGAGAAAACAAACGTGAATCGAGTCAAGGAGAAGAAAATAACCAAGGACGGCATCCATTTGATCTTCGGAATTCAGATGGATCACACAGCTCAGTGCATGTTGCGTGATCGCATGATCGTGCGCATTAAGAAAGAGTGGGCTGATATGCCCATTGTAAACACGAATGGCTGGGAGGACGTATTTGACAAGGGAATCAGTGCCGGATACACCAACTGGCAACTCTATGGATCCAGAAAGCCCAACCACGAAGCCTACAAACTAACCCACGTCTACATGTACAAGTACGATCCTACCGACGGTGAGATGTCGGCAGAAGAACAAAGCGTCTCCGAATTCTTGACCGCCGAGAATTTTCCCAAGCTCTCTGTTCGGTACCGCGATCACGCCCAATTCTTTTACAAGTCCGGGTTTGCGCAGATCTTAGCTGCACAAGGTGGAGGCGCTGGATCTTCGGGGACCACAGGACCTCGACGAATTAGTTCGGAATCCGCATTTCTATCGCAGTTCCAAGAGTCGGATCACATGTCAGATTCCTATTCCCGAATCTCGGCTATCCGATCCGCGGAACAATTGGAAGCCGAAGTCAACCGGTTCTTGGACACCATTTCACCCAAAGATTATATGTTGCGCGAAATCTACGAGTACGTTATGATCCTTCCCGAGACATATTATGGTTCGGGATCATATAACAAGTGGATCCGCGTGGGGTGGGCGCTCAAAAACATCAGCGAACGCCTCCTCGTTATATGGATCCGATTCTGTGCAAGAGCATCGACCTTCCAGTATTCCACAGTTTCGGATCTTTGCATTCAATGGTCTAACGAATTCTTGAAGAAGCGCGACGGACTAACCGACCGCTCAATCATGTACTGGGCTATGCAAGACAATTACGAGGGGTTCAAGCAAGTGAAGCAAAACACGGTTAGCAATCTGCTAGACCAAACGATCAACACGATCTCGATGAATACGCTCAACCAACCAGGTAAGGGAAAGGGCTCGGGTGAATACGATATCGCGCGCGTCTTGTTCGAAATCTACAAATTCGAGTACAAGTGTATCAGTGTGAAAAACAATATCTGGTACCGATTCAAGAACCACCGATGGACGGAGATCGATTCGGGAACGACCCTGCGTCGCGCCATTTCCGATGTTCTGCGTGATCTCTATATGGACAAGGCTACTCAAGTCCAAAGTCTAGCGGGTACGATCGACCCCGACGGTGAAGAGGCCGAACAGCGCAAGATTTTGCTAACACGCGCCGGTCGTATTATGGACATTTGCGATAAATTGGGCAGGACAAATGACAAGAAAAACATCATGCAAGAGTCGCGCGATCTCTTTTACGACCCGGAGTTCATGCAGCGCATCGACAATAATCCGTTGCTCTTGTGTTTCACGAATGGCGTGTATGATTTCGAGGAGAAGATCTTCCGCAAGGGGTTGCCAGAGGACTACATAACCAAGTGTACGAATTGCGAGTATTATCCTTTGACATCGGTAAAACACGGAGGACTGGTTGACAAGATCAAGGAATTCATGAAACAGCTGTTTCCCCGACCCGAACTTTGTCAATATATGTGGGATCACTTGTCATCGACATTGTTGGGAACGTCGTCCGTAAACCAAACATTCAATATGTACATTGGCGAGGGTCAGAACGGCAAGTCGGTGTTGACCGATCTTATGGCGAAAACCTTGGGCGATTACAAGGTAGGAGTGCCCATTACGCTTTTGACGGGTGCTAGAGGCAAGATCGGTGGTCTAGCACCGGAGGTGGTAGCGATGAAGGGCGCTCGATATGCTGTTATCCAAGAGCCCGATTCGAATGAGCGAATCAATGTAGGTGTTATGAAAGAGTTGGTTAGTGGTGTAGAGCCTATTAAAGCCCGTGCGCCTTATATGTTGGAGCCCGTGGAATTCATTCCGCAGGTCAAGTTGGTGTTGTGCTCGAATGAGTTCATGGAGATCAAGAGTCGCGACCACGGTACATGGCGCCGTATTCGCGTCGTCCCTTTCGAATCGCTCTTTACGGACAATCCAGTGCACGATGATCCCGACAAGCCATTTCAATTCAAGGTGGATCGCGAACTGTTGAATCAGTTCATGTCGTGGCGCAGCACATTTGCTGCGATGTTGATCGAGCGCGTGAACCAGACGAATGGTCGTGTAGAGGACTGCGACATCGTGTTGAGCGCGAGCAACTCGTACAAGGAGCGCCAGGACTACATGGCGCAGTTCGTTGCGGAGCGCATCTCTAAGCAACCCGGCGACTCATTGCGCAAGGCACACTTGAGCGAGGAGTTCAAGATCTGGTACCAGACCAACTTTGGCACAAAGCCACCCTCCACAAAGGACTTGCACGAGTATGTGGACAAGGTTTTCGGAAAGAACCGCGCTGGTGTTTGGGCAAACATTCGCATCAAGTATGATGATGCTAGTGGAAACAGCTTGCCTATGATGATGTCCAGCGCAAACGGATCAGGTGTAGTACTAGATGACATGGGCGAGATTGAGTTTGTATAAGGAGGAAAGCAATCAAGGTTTGTTCAAACTAAATACAATTAATTTTACAAAAAATAAAATCGCAAAAAACGCATACAAAATTGAAATGCTTTTTTTGTTTTGAATACAACATCATAGCTTTCAAAAAGCAAGATGTCTTCTATGAATATGACCACCACCAACAACAGCAATATCAAGCCAAGTCCTGAGGACATGGAGGTAATCTTTAACTACATGATCGAAAATAACCTGTCTTCGTACTCCAATCGCGCCGACTGCGTGGATGATGGCCACGACTTGGGAGAATGGCCAACGGACGCTGTCTCTGCAAGAGGCGGATTCCAATCACCCAGACACACAATCGAACCACCCGAAATTGTCTCAGTGCTAACACAAGAACAACTGGTCGATGCAACCGTGCAAAAGATTGCGGGTGAGGTAAACGCGTTCTTCCAGCGAAAAGCCAGCGGCAACCTAACCGAGCAAGACAAGGAGCGAATCTGGCGAGACGGTACCGAGGAAGACCGTTTAGAACTCGGTGAATGGAGACCCCCTTCGGTTAGCAGTTTGCCGCCCTTGACCACAAGAATCCAGAAAGCGCTCGCCGGATTCGCGGCTTTAGAAAAAGAATGCGCGGAAAAAGACCCGCTCCTAAATTATTCAGATGATGCCTTGTACAACTAGAGAAAAGGCATCATCCGAAACTACGAGTAAAAAAGTAAATTTTATAACTAGAAACACAAACTAAGACCCCCCCTATCCCTATAAAAATAGTCTATACCAAAAAACACACATAAAAAAATGGCTACACAATACATATAGTACATTTTTTATTTGGGCTTATTCGATGACCATTATTAACGGAATCGAGATTGATCACATAGAGTACAAGGTAAATCTGGAAAAACAGGCCATCGAAAACAACGATCCTATCGAGCCAAAGTTGCACGTTATTATTGTTATTTCCAATCCCTGTCTTTTTGCACGTAGATATATCTTGTTGAAAGAATTCGTCAAGCGAATGGAACACGAGGAGTCGAATGTGTTGCTCTATGTAGTGGAACTCGCCTATGAAAACCAGCGATTCTTGGTAACGGATGCGAAAAACAAACGCCATCTGCAGTTGCGAACCAAGACCCCCCTTTGGCACAAGGAAAACATGATCAATTTAGGCGTGAAACATCTGTTGCCTAAGAATTACAAAGCCTTTGCATGGATTGATGCGGACCTGGAGTTTGACAGTTCAACATGGGCACTCGACACGCTGAAAATCCTCAATGGAACGCGGGATATTGTTCAGATCTTTAGCCATTGTGCGGATCTGGATTCCGACGAACTAACCATGAAGGTCCACAATAGTGCTGGATACCAATACTCTAAACAGAAACAGTACTCTAGTATGGGGCCCAATTTCTGGCATCCTGGATTTGCCTGGGCAATAACGCGCAAGGCCTATGAACGTATGGGCGGGCTGTATGAATTGGGTATTCTCGGTTCTGGCGACCATATTATGTTGCATAGTTTGCTTGGGAATGGACTCAATGCGGTCAATCCGGAGAGTACGGAGGAATACAAAGATTCGATCGTTGAATTCCAACAGAAAATGCGCGGACTGCGTTTTGGATATGTACCGGGAGTCATCCGACACTATTATCATGGAAGCAAGAAGAATCGATTCTATAGCGAACGTTGGCGGATTTTGCTAGACCACGGATATGCACCCTCATTGCACGTAAAACGCGATTCCAATGGCATCTTGGTTCCGACCAAGGAATTTCCCGAAGGACTGAAGACGGATATTATGGCCTATTTTTTGAGTCGGAATGAAGATGAGTAATTTATTATTTGTGAATTATATTTAGGAAAATGATCGATGAGTAATTTATTTTATCAACATATTATATATTTAAAATGAAACGCGGAACACGCAAGGTTTCAAAACGTCAAATTGGAGGGGATATAAAAGATGATATTACATCCATCGAGAGAGAATTTAATAAATTAAAAGAAAAAATATCGATAAACAACGATATAATGAGGTTAATAGAACTGAAAATTGATCTCGCTGGATTAGATAAAGATATACAAACAGTAGTTACCGCAGCAGAAACAGCAGCAACAGCAGCAACAGCAGCAGCACCAGCAGCAGCAGCAGCAGTTACCGAAGCAGAAGCAAACCTTAAAGCAGCGGTTTTCACTGACACTAAGAAAAATAGACAAAAGATTTTAGATACAGCTCAAGCTAAAGTAACTGAATTGGCTTCAGCCGAAAAAACCAAAGAATCTGCAACCAGTCTAAAAGCTGAAATAGATACCGAAAAAGAAAGATTAGAATCCAAGATATCAGAACAACAACAACAACAACAACAACAACAACAACAACAACAACAACAACAACAACAACAAGAACAAGAAGCAGAAAGACAAAGAAAAGCAGTATTAACCGGTCAAGCAAGGGCTGATGATTTACTTCCACTATATCTGGATAAACTAAACGGATTAGACTTTACAGATCTAAAAGATAAACTAGATAAGATTGAACACCCATCATCCGTGGATTTACATCTGATTACAGAGGAAGTATTGAATACAGAACGAGAAATAATAAAAGAAATTGCGGTAATGTTATCTAACGCAATTAAAAAGAGTGGTCTTTATAAACAATTATCACACTATGATGCAGAATCAGCCTCTTGTACCACTGGGTCGGGATATAATCCTATGAATTCAAAGATGCTCGCTAGACTGCCTAAGTGTAACGTATTGTTAACCGACTCATTTAAAACAGTAAAAACAGAGAAAAAATATGTCGATGAGTTTATCAAGAGTTTACGCGATTTTACCATAAGTACAGACAAGATTGATACGATTAACGGTATTTTACGAAATGGTGGTCGTGTCACCAAGGGTGGAAAGAAAAACAAAACTATGCGTCCTCGTAATGTCTCTACAAATCGTAAATCAAAATCTAGGCGTTAGTGTGATCGAATATTAAACGTTTTCCATTATTACAAAGTATACGAGTTTGTAATAATAGTCCGGATCCATATTATTTTATCAATATTATATAAATACAATACACATTTAGAATGAAACACGCAACAAAACGAAAAAAGGGTATAGTACGACAATTGAATCGAAAAACGAATCGGAAACGTATTGTCGTGGGTGGGGATAATATAGATCATAATTTATCATTTATAGTTAGAGATGGTACATCAATTGATAAAGTTAAATTAAGAGGATTATTTATTGGATTTTGTAAAACATTACTCATATATATCTATGATCCAATAACAAAAAAATTTACTAGAATGAATAGTGTTTTCGGTTTTATCAAAGATCTACAAACATATATCAGTATGGCAGAAGGAGAAGGAGAAGGAGACCAGTTAATTTCTAAACATATTCTTAATATTATACAATTATTTAAAACTAAATATTTACCTTATATTTTTATACAAATGTATCAAAAATCTAACCTAACGAAAGATAAAATAGACGAATCGGTCATTGTCTTTGGTATTGAATTAAATAAAGATGTGAGAGAAAAATATAAAACGGTAGGATTTAATCTAGATAATTATTTTACCAAGATGAAAGAACAAGCAGCAGCAGTAACAGAAACAGAAGAAGGAGCTGCAGCAGCAACATCAGCATCAGCAGCAACATCAGCATCAGCAGCACAAGCAGCAGCAGTAACAGAAACAGAAGAAGGAGCTGCAGC
>Ga0114960_10000208_pt1 | contig 47288 bp, 22 predicted proteins | sample C_130625_MF_Meta_FD_92637 | JGI IMG/M metagenome (GOLD analysis project Ga0114960, IMG submission 92637) | Freshwater microbial communities from Lake Croche, Canada to study carbon cycling - C_130625_MF_MetaG | ecosystem: Environmental > Aquatic > Freshwater > Lake | place: Lake Croche, Canada...
TCTAGTACTGAAGTTAAGTACTCCCCATAACCAAAGCCACTCCGTGGCTTTGTATCATGGGGAGCACTTAACTTCTCGTTCTAGCCAGCAGAGTGGAGTACTTAATTTAAGTACTCCACGGTATGCCAAGTTTTTAACATAACTCGTTAGAGAGAGAGCCCTAATGAGCGGTTCACAGAATACAACCACACAATACTTGGGACAGCTCCTATATTCTTTGGATTCTAATACAAATCTACCGATTTCGACAAATCAGGTGCAGGTAGCTGATGGTGTTGGTGGTCGTGTGTGGAACTCGGTCTTCGATGTTCTCAGTACACAGTCTGGTCTCGAAAACTTCTCGATGCCGTATCTCCCGTCGACCATCCAGAGTCTTTCAAACTCGTCTGGCACTGGTCCGACTGGTGCAGCTCAGAGTCTTTTTACGTGGATTCCAAACAATCTTACCGTGGTGAATCCGGCTTTCATCCAGAAGCCTATTACGGGGGTTCAGGGATGGGATGCGAATGCCTATTCACTCGAGGGACATCGGTCAGGGAGTTTTGTTACCTTTCAGACGGCACAGACAAATGCGAGTGTAGCGGCTGGGCTGAGTCAGAGTCCAGCCGCGGCGACGAACTATTCCAACATAGATTACGCATTTTTTTGTGATTCGTCGAGTACAATAACCGTACGCGAAAGTGGTACAATTGTGAGTACAATCGGAACGTATACAACAGATACGCAACTCTATATTCAGTACAATGGGGCGAACGTCATTTACTTTAAGGATACCGTGCCGATTTTCAGCACTTTGAGACCAGCGACAGCACCCCTTTATTTGAACGCGTCAATCTACGATCCTGGCGCGGGAATCAAGAATATCTATTTCGCACCACTCGGCGGCATTGGACCATCTGGTGTTACTGGTGACAGGGGAGTAACTGGTCCAACCGGTCTCCCAGGATATACTGGACCTACGGGACTCGGTGCAACTGGTCCGACCGGTATAACCGGTGCTACAGGAAAACTAGGCCCTACGGGTGCCGCACTAACTGGTCCTACAGGTCGCACAGGCCCCACAGGTCCCACAGGTCGCACTGGACCAACGGGCCCGACGGGTCCGTCGGCGAATACCTCAGGATATATATTAAATAATGTGGCATCGAGTATTCCACCAGTGGGATGCTTTTCAGTTAATAACTCTAACTTGGCATATGTAACGACGATTAAAATTAATGGTATTGACGTAAATGGTATTGTGAAGCTCGGATTTTTTGCGAGAATCGGAGTAGGCAGCTTACTCCATTTAGTTGACCTGAATAATTATGATGAGCACATTTATTCAATCGACTCAACGAATAATAGTTTCTCATATTGGACTTTTGGATTGACATATTTAACGGGGGAAACGAACACTGGAATTATTGGCGATAACTATTTACTGTCATTTGATACGATTGGTAGCCTGGGACCTACTGGAGATACGGGTATGGTAGGCGGAACGGGTCCGACTGGTTATACTGGACGCGACGGGTCGGCTACGAATACTGGTGCAACTGGTAATAGAGGCGCAACTGGTCCAACAGGGGGTCGAGGTGACACTGGTGCCACGGGATATCAGACCTATTATGTATTCGACGGTGGAGATGCCTATACTGATTATATTCTTGGGCCGGCTTTTAACTGTGGTGGGGCAGGTGCCACGGGGTTTTCTGGTCCATCTGGTGGATACAATGGAGCAAATATTGTTCTGCAGCTGCGCCACAGCATGTCTGGGGAGTGGACGATAGTGAATCCGACACTGGCGATTGGTGAGATGGGATATGAGATTGATACGGGTGCATTTAAAATCGGTGATGGTGTGACTAGATGGAATAATCTCGCGTATGGTGGTCTGTATGGTGGGACGGGCCCGACTGGATGGACTGGCTGGACTGGTCCAACGGGTATGACAGGGGATTATGGTCCAACAGGTGAGACGGGTGCCACTGGCCCAACAGGTGAGACGGGTCCTCAGGGTATTGATGGGGCGGCGACGAATACTGGCGCCACTGGTGATACGGGTAACACGGGTGATACGGGGCCTACTGGAGACACGGGGCCAGCAGGTATTAACGGAATTGCAACGAATACGGGCGCGACAGGTCGTACTGGTCCGACAGGCCGAACTGGCCCAACAGGTGCTACGGGTGTAACGGGTCCGACTGGTATTCCTGGTAGTGCATCTAATACGGGTGCAACTGGTAGCACCGGTCCTACTGGCTACAGTGGTCCGACAGGTCCACGGGGTGCTGCTGGCACAGCGACAAATACTGGCGCGACGGGTTCGACGGGCTGGACGGGCTGGACGGGTCCTACCGGATTTACGGGGCCAGGTGGGGAGGCCGCGAACACTGGTGCGACTGGCTACACGGGCTACACGGGCTGGACGGGCTACACAGGTTTGACGGGTTGGACGGGCGTGACTGGGCCGACTGGTCGCACTGGTGCTACTGGCTATACGGGCTGGACGGGTTGGACGGGCGTGACTGGACCGACTGGTCGCACGGGCTACACGGGCTACACGGGCTGGACGGGCTGGACGGGTCCAACGGGAGTAATTGGGTCGACGGGCCCGACGGGCTGGACGGGCTGGACGGGTATTCGCGGTGTTCCAGGAGACCCTGGTGTGACTGGTCCAACGGGGACCATGGGCGATACTGGCGCATCTGGTGTGACGGGACCGACCGGCGATAAGGGAACAACGGGCGCCACAGGTAAGACAGGTAGCACGGGGCCGACGGGTCGTGACGGAGCTGCCACGATGACCGGAGCAACGGGTAATACGGGCCCGACAGGCGCCACGGGAGCGCAGACCTATTATATATTCGACGGGGGTACACCCTCGAGCGTCTATAGTGATGGACCGGCCTTTAACTGTGGTGGCGCTGGCTTCACGGGCAACACGGGACCCTCTGGAGCATATAATGGTGCTAGTATTATTTTACAACTGAGACATTCCACGGCGGCGCAGTGGGGTACAGTGAATCCGGTTTTGGCGCTGGCCGAGATGGGTATGGAGACTGATACGAATCAATTCAAGATTGGTAATGGTGCAACTGGCTGGAACTCGATACCCTACGGTGGCTTGAAAGGCTGGACGGGTAATACGGGTCCGACGGGCTCTGTGGGGAGTACGGGACCCGCCCCGACAAACGTAAGTACGATTACGATTAACGGGACTTTGACGGTTCAGGAGACGCAGGAAGTAGGTAATACTAAAACGGGGGCTACGGGAGTGGTGGTGCATGATTGGCTTACGGGGGCGATTTTTTATCATACATCGATTGCTGGGAACTTCACGTGTAATCTGGTAAACATGCCTACGACACCAAACAGATCCTATGTGGTGATTTTAATACTGAATCAGGGGGCTACGGGCTATTATGCATCTGGCTTACAGATTGATGGTGTATCATACACGATGAAGTGGCCGAGCGCCTTTGTACCGCCTGCAAATCCGAATCGAATTGAAGTACAGTCATTTACACTGTATTACACGGGGGCGAGCTGGATAACGTTGGCGCAGCTTACGAGCTTTGGATAAGCTGGGTGTGTCAGGGGAAATAGCCTCACTAGAGGGTACCGTCTAGTACTGAAGTTAAGTACTCCACGGTACTGACCCGACTTCCACAGCGAGCATGTATCGCGGCTGTTAAATCACCCTCTCTAAATAAGGAAATGCCCCTCTATATGACCTTAGCGGGTGAATTTGGCTATGGTCGAATATTTCAAACATTTAATAATGTTGACCTAGTCTCATTTTCAAACTGGCATGTCGCAAATGCATCAACATTTACGAGCAACATACCCAAATTCCATTTTTACACTTATGACGGAAGTATAAGCACCATTAATGACGGTGGATTTAACATGTGGAATATTGGTAACTATATTACTCTGAACGGACTCACGACAGCCTCTACGATTGCTTACGGGACGCTGACAACAACGCCACAGAGCGGCTACGGATATTTTGTAAGTCAGGCGGGTGTATGGCCTCAAGTTGAATTTGCCTATGTGCGCAGCGGTACCCTCAAATGGAATAACTCTGGCAATCCTGGCACGGCTGGCGCGATTGGGTCTTCAAACGCGAACTCTATTGGTTACTATACAACGTCGAATCAGAATCGCTACGGAACCTATTGGGTAAATCAAAAATACGGTAAGCTAAATCCGACAATCTGTTACGTGTGGTTTACTATTATGCAGCCGAACTTGGGTGCAAGTATAACCAGTGTTACAGATGGACGCAGCGTAGTAACTCCGCCATATCCCAGCTATAATCAATACATGTCGCTTACTGGTTCAAACTTCATATTCTGTCAGATGCTCTTTTCAGTACTAGATTCGAATAACTATCCAAGTGGATATTTGATACCTGATAGTAATATTAATAGCTTTATAACTAAGTACGTGCAAAACGCTATTATTAATATTTACTAAGCTCAAATAGATATGCCATATATTCAGGTGCAGTTTAGACGGGGTACTGCATTGGAATGGGCTACAACCAATCCGGTGCTTGCCGAGGCTGAGATGGGTATGGAGACTGATACTCAGCAATTTAAGGTGGGAAACGGTGTAACGCGCTGGACTTTATTACCATATGGTGGATTACGCGGTTGGACTGGTAACACGGGTCCAACGGGTAACACGGGATTTACGGGTCCAACGGGTCCCACAGGCTTCACAGGTCCAACAGGACCAACGGGGCGAGATGGATCTGCTACGACAACGGGAGCTACTGGTAATACGGGCCCAACTGGTCTCGCAGGATTGAACGGATATTCAACAGGTCTAGTGTATTATCTTGATACGGCTGGTGGGGGTGGCGGGTCTAGTGGAAGCCTGTTAGAGATTCCAAATGTAGGAGCACAGACCACTATTGCATCTGGAGTACAGTCCGCGAATTCTGCATATTTAATGGGGACTTTTATAGCGCCGGTGAATTCCTCGAAAACGACATTGATATTGGGTGGTATGTGGGATATCAATATATTCGCGGTTTCAACGAATACTGGTTCAAATGTTGGATTTTTCTTCAAGGTATTTTATTGTGATTCGGCGGGTAATAATCAGGTTGTAATCGCCTCAGGGTCTAGTGCGAATATGGAGATAATTACTACGGAATACGAATACTATAAATCACTGTATGTTCCAAGCACGACGCTACCAAACTTAACATATAGAGTTGGCATTTCGGTTTATGGTGTTTTCATAGGAGGTGGTAATTCATTGACGCTTAAATTCAGAGGTAGCACCCTATCTCATACTCACACAACTATTCTAGCAAATGCGGCGACAGGACCGACTGGTTGGACTGGTGTTACGGGATATACAGGTTTCACAGGCCCAACAGGGCCGACGGGCATAACCGGTCCCACAGGGCCGACAGGAGTCACGGGCGCCACAGGACCCACGGGGTCGACGGGGTTCACTGGCCCAACAGGCGCCACAGGAGTGACGGGCCCCACAGGTTTTAGCGGTGCCACGGGCTACACAGGTCCAACAGGCGCCACAGGAGTGACGGGTCCCACGGGCCAAACAGGCGCCACGGGTCCCACAGGCCTCACAGGCGCCACGGGTCCCACGGGCCGAACCGGTCCCACAGGTTTCACAGGTTTCACAGGTTTCACTGGCTTCACAGGCTTCACAGGCCCCACGGGATTCACAGGCCTCACAGGCCCCACGGGATTCACAGGCCCCACCGGCTTCGGTACAGGCGGTACAGGCGGCACAGGCCCCACAGGCGCAGGATCCACAGGAGCCGCGGGGCCCACGGGCAATTCTATCTATTCCGCAAATACAGGACCGAGTATTACAGGTATTGCAGGTGATTCATTTCTCAATACCGTAAGTGGAGACCTCTACAATTATCTACCAACTATATCGCAGGCAATAATTAGCACAGTAGCAGGAAATCAGGCATTGGGTCCTGGAAATTCGGGCAACGGTGGAGCGGCCACGTCCGCTGCCTTAAATGGCCCTCTTGGTATAACTACTGATCCAGCAAAAAATATCTATATTGCGGACCATTCTAATCAGGTCGTTCGTAAAGTGACCTATTCAACTGGAATAATTAGTGTAGTGTCTACACCTGGTATAACACTCACTGAGCCATACGATGTCAAATCAGATTCTTCAGGAAATTTATATATTGTCGATGCAGGGAGCCACCGTGTTATTCTAGTAACTACTGCTGGAGTTGCAAGTGTCGTAGCAGGAACAGGCGCAGGATCATACACAGGTAATGGTGGACAGGCTACTGCAGCGACCTTGTACTATCCTCGTGCTATAGCACTTGATGCGAATAGAAACATGTATATAGTTGATAGTGGTAATTGTGTTATTCGTAAGGTTACTCGGTCAACAGGGATTATTACGACAGTTGCAGGAAGTACATGTGGCACACCTAGCGGAGATGGTGGGGCGGCTACTTCTGCAGTACTGATTGCATACGGTATCGGTCTAGATTCAGCAAATAACATGTATATTGCCGATAATAGTGTTAGTATTCGTAAGGTCAATAGTAGCACAGGGATTATCACGAGAGTCGTTGGAACAGGTACACAAGGATATACTGGGGATGGTGGTCTAGCAATATCTGCAAAACTTAATGCTCCAAAAAGTGTAATCGTTGATACTGCAGGAAATCTATATATAGTTGATGGTGGTAACACTGTTATTCGCCTTGTGAATGCGGCAACAGGAATCATAACAACTATTGCAGGAACAACTTCTGGATATAGCGGTGATGGTGGGTTGGCAACCTCTGCGAAATTTAATGACCCCTTTGGTATCTGTTTTGATTCAGCAAATCTTTATATTGCAGAGGCAGGGAATAATATAATCCGCAAACTTACTGTACCGAATACCTGGACGCTTTCAGGAAATATAATAGGTCCCACGGGCAACACGGGACCCACAGGCAATTCTATGTATTCCGCAAATACGGGACCGAGTGTTACAGGTATTGCGGGTGATTCATACTTGAATACGGCAAATGGAAATGTCTATAACTATCTACCAACGATAACGCAGGCAATAATTAGTACAGTAGTAGGAAATCAGGCATTGGGTGCTGGAAATTCGGGCAACGGTGGGGCGGCCACATCCGCTAGGCTAAATAATCCTATGGGTGTAGCCTTTGATTCGGCACACAATATGTATATTGCTGATGCTAATAACAATGTTATTCGTAAAGTGACATATGCAACGGGAATAATTAGTCTAGTTTCTACACCTGGTCTAACACTCAGTGGTCCATGCGATGTGAAAGTAGATTCTTCAGGAAATTTGTATATTGCCGATACAGGGAATAATCGTATTGTTCTAGTAACAAGTGCTGGCGTTGCGAGTGTCATAGCAGGAACGGGTGCACAGTCATACACCGGTAATGGCGGACAGGCTACCTCCGCGACCTTTAACTATCCTCGTGGTATAGCACTTGATTCTAGTAGAAATATTTATATAGCCGATACGGGAAATAGTGTAGTTCGTAAGGTTACTCGGTCAACAGGGATTATTACGGTATATGCAGGAACTACAAATGGTTGCAGTGGAGACGGTGGGGCGGCCACTTCGGCACAAATCGCTTCTCCATGGCATATCTCTCTAGATTCAGCAAATAACATGTATATTGGCGATCCAAATAATGCTAATATTCGTAAAGTCAATGGTAGCACTGGTATTATCACAACAGTTGTAGGACAAGTACCTTCTCAAGGAAATGGATATTCTGGAGACGGTGGTCTAGCAACATCTGCAAAACTTTATAATCCTCGTGGTGCAACAGTAGATGCTGCAGGAAATCTATATATAGCCGATAATACTAATCAGGTTATTCGCTATGTGAATGCCGCAACAGGAATCATAACAACTATTGCAGGAACAGGATCTTATGGATATTCTGGTGATGGTGGGTTGGCAACATCAGCACAAATTCATGACGCATTGGATGTTGCCATAGATTCAGGAAATGTGTATATTGCAGAGGGAGGGAATAATATAATCCGCAAACTCACTCTACCGAATACCTGGACGCTTTCAGGAAATATAATAGGGCCCACGGGCCCCACAGGCCCCACGCGGACAGCCTATGGCACGGGCACCACCAGCGGAGGGACCTTGGCAGTCACATTTAGTCCGGTGGTTTTCAGCGCTGCGCCAGTCGTAACTGGCAATATTACAGGTTCAACTGCGGGGATTATGACAATCGCTTCTAGAACATCGACGGGCTTCACCGCGAACACCTTTAATACTTCGGGTACGCTCACCAACTACCCTTTCAACTGGATGGCTATCTTGTAACGTGTAATACCGAATTTAAGAACCCCCTCACTTCGTTCGGTGGTCTTAAATTCTTAGTATTACACGTCATTTCCGAAAATACTAAATTTAAGAACCACTTTAAATTTAGTATTTTACGGTAAGGTCTGGCACTGAACGGCACATCATCAAATATAAAACTTAAGCACCAGGAGGTTATTAACTTTTATATTTTGCGGTATCAAATAAGAAGACTATGGCCGCGCCGCCTACGGTGAGTGTACTACCGCGTGTCAGTCCCACATCACTGGAATTCTGGTGGTCTCCGGACTCTGACATGTTCGTGGCGGGCGGCTACGGAACAAATAGCATAGCATATTCCTATGATGCAGTGACATGGACCGGCGCGGCGCCCTCACTTTTTGTAGATGCGACGAATGCAATAGGATATGGTGATGGAAAATGGGTGGCGGGCGCGGGTGTTCCTAATTTAGCATATTCATATGACGGTATCAACTGGCTCCCATCAAGTTCATCCGTATTTTCCTATTGCGTTGGAGTCGCTTATCACAACGGTCTCTGGATCGCTGGAGGCCAAGGAATAAATCAACTAGCCTACTCAACCGACGGTATAAACTGGTATCCCGATGTAAGTGGGAATTCGGTTATAACATCAGGTTGTTATGCAATCACATACGCGAACGGTCTCTGGCTCGCTGGTGGCAATGGTACAAACCCGCTCGCATATTCTACAAATGGTATCAACTGGACTCCAGTCCAGACTGCAAATATTTTTGGAGGAGTCGTCTATTGTATTGCTTACGGTGGCGGAAAGTGGGTCGCAGGTGGCGATGGAAACAATCATATGGCCTACTCATACGATGGTATTAACTGGACTGTGAGCACAACTGGAACCAACCTCTTGAATTATGCCTGCTTTGGAGTCGCCTACGGAAACGGTGTCTGGGTGGCGGGCGGCTCAGGACAAAATAACGTGGGCCTTATTTATTCCTACGACGGTATAAACTGGCTGCCATCAAATGGAAATATCACATTACAGGGAAATGCGTGTTATGCTGTAACATACATAAATGGTGTTTGGGCTGCGGCAAGTCTCAGTATTTATACTTCAATATATTCCCATGATGGTATCAACTGGACGATCTCACCAAATGCGAATACTGTTATCCCAGGGGGTATGGTCGCCATGGTCTCCGCCCACGCCCATCATCAACCCAACAGATACATTCTCCAAAACCTTGGCCCTGGTCCCTGGGTAGGCGGTGGGGAAACCTCGAAAATGATATATTCTGCCGACGGAATAAACTGGATTTCTACTACAAACGATGTATTTACAACTAGGACCAATGCCGTGGCATATCATGCAGGCCTCTGGGTCGCTGGTGGGGACGGTACAACTACAATGGCCTACTCGACCGACGGCATGAATTGGATTACCGATATCAGTGGCAGTGCCCTATTGGAAACGGCCTGTAATACGGTTGCTTATGGCGGAGGACAGTGGGTGGCCGGCGGTGAAGGCACTTATCAACTCATATATTCTTCCGATGGCATCAACTGGACGGGTGCTGGCTCGACATTTGTAACAAGGTGTAAGACCGTCGCCTACGGAAATGGTCTCTGGCTGGCTGGGGGCGGCAACGGTAGTCCCGCTATGCTGTATTCAACCGACGGGCAGATATGGCAGACAGATATCAGTGGGTCCGCACCATTTTACGCAATTTATGCTATAGTCTATGCAAATGGGACCTGGATGGTCTCTGGAGACCCTGGTGGTGGAACTGTGTACGCGGCTTCTTCACCCGATGGATTCAACTGGACTGTGACAAATCTCGGGACAATTATAACGCTGCAATGTATCACAATTGCTTATGCCAACGGTATTTGGCTGGCGGGCGGCTATGGCACCAATCAAATGGCCTACTCCTACGACGGGGTGACGTGGTATGCCAATATAGGTGGCAATATCTTTTTTTCAGGGGAGGCCTACTGTTCTAGTTTATACTATGCAAACGGTATCTGGGTTGCAGGGGGAGCAGGAGAATATACGGTAATTTATTCTTACGATGGCCTCACATGGTCCAGTTCTTACAGTGGAAATATACTAATGCCTGCTCTTCGCGCGGTCGCCGCACCACCCCCAGTGAATGTTGTAAGAGTTACCACCACGGCCCCTAACAAGATTATCACCGGTCTCACGCCAAACACCTCTTACAGTTTCATAGTACAGAGCGACATCAGTGGGGCGCTCTCGGCCCCTGTTCCCTTTCGCACGGTGACTACCTGCGGCAAACCGCTGCCCGTCACCGGCCTAGCGGTCAGTCAGAATGTGACAAATAAACTTCTCACTCTCACCTTTAGTTGGACTGACCCTGTCGATTACGCCACCTATCACGTTTATGGCCTGAAGTGCACGAGTACATCCGATACGATTCGTGAGTCACTTGAGACGGATTTGGCAGGAAGTCTTATCATCGCGGACCTCGATCCGACTCTCCCATACACCTTTCACATTCAACGGGGGAATGATGCGGGTTACTCGGTGGCGGCCAGCGTGAACACGACGACGACTACTATCTACGATCCCAGAGCAGTCTCGGGCCTACAGTTATGGCTAGACGCCAAGGACACGGCAGGCAATGGTTCCGTGGTCGCGGATAACACACTCGTCACAAATTGGCAGGACAAATCCGGCAACGGGAGAGCGGTCACGGGGTCGGCCATTCTCAAAACGGATTCGGTGGGTCGCTACCTGAATTTCACATCAAGTTCTTACAATTTAGCGAGCAGCGCCTGGATTTACGGACAACCCTATACGATTTTCATAGTCGATAAGCCGACAGACTACACGGGACCCTATACACTGATTGGCGCGCAAACGGCCTCGACGGACCAATTCAATATCCGCTACCAGTCTGGCATAATCCTATCGACGAACGGGGATAATCAGAGTCTAGGCACGGCCTTTACCGCCTTGTCGGCGCCGGTCAATGTCTGGTGCTTCACGAACTATGGCGGTAAGACGGCCTATTGGAATAAGCAGGTGTCTGGAAAGGCGGCGACCACGGACAATATCGTCGATTCCTTACTCTCTATTGGGGCCAATAACGGAGGAGTGAAATACAGTGGGCGCATGAGAGAGATTCTTATCTACACGGGGCGCCTGCCCGAGGCTGACCGCGAGGCCGTGAGCGACTACTTATATGAGAAGTGGATGCCCTCGGGTTTTCCCACGGTACCGGTGGAGAACGGGGCCGTCCTCTGGCTGGACGGACAGGACCAGAGAACATTCTATCAAGACGCTCTCCAGCGGTCGGTGCCAGGAGGAGCAGTGGGTATCTGGAAGGATAAATCGGGCGCGGACAACCACATGGTGGGACCAGGGTCGCACGAGCCCTACGGTATCAATATGCGCGGCTGTTTTATCACTGGGGGCAGCGTCGAGACTGCCAATGTTCTTGACGCGGCCGATGCCACCCTTTTCCTAGTAGGGCAGGTGCTACAGGGTAGCGGTATCATCTTTAGTCACGATAGTCTTGGCCGTGGTCTCACGAAGAACGGGAGTATTTGTTGGCATGAGGGGGCCACCACAAACAACAACCGCTTCACCGATAACGGCAATCCCTTCATCTTCTACGGACGCATTAAAAAGGGGCAACTCCTTTCAGGAACCTTCGTGGATGCCTCTGGCGTACAGACAGCCTACACGATTGAGAGTTTGAATATGCAGGTGGCGGCGAATACTATCAAACTCGGCTACTTTATAAACTATGGCGAGGTCATCTATTACAATAGAGTGCTGACGGATGCTGAAATGTCCGCGAATGCGGCGTATTTATCGGCGAAGTGGGCCATACAGATTCCTGCCACGGACCCCTTTTCGCCGCCAGGTGGCGCCCAAGTCTGGCTCGATGCTGCGAGCCCCTATAGTCTTATTACCAGTGGCGGCACGGTGACGGCGTGGAAGGACCGCAGCGGCAACGGCAACGACGCGGTGCCGTCGGGAGCGCCTGCGGGATCGGTCGCGGGTGTTGTTTTCACTGGGTCGCAGAAATTCAAACTACCCGATGGTGCTCTGCCACGCGGCGCCTATTCAACCTATGTCGTCGCGGATCTTTCGGGCGAATCTACGATTTTGCATGGAGGGTCGAAGGCGGCGCGACTACCGATGTGGGTGGCCGTCGGTACAGGAATCGCAACAAGTTTTGATGGTGCGACATGGAATGTGGCTGCCAATAATCCATTTGGTAGTCTGGGAAAGGCGGTAGCCTTTAATGGATCCTATTGGGTTGCCGTTGGGGCTAGTCCAGATTATACTATATCTATCGCAAAGAGTTTGGATGGAATTACATGGACACCTTCAACCAATAGCCCGTTTTACGGTAACTTTGGTAGAGGAATAGCCTGGAATGGGTTTTATTGGGTGGCGGTTGGTTATAATAGCGATAATACAGTATCTATCGCAAAATCGTCAGATGGCATGACATGGACGAACGCAAATGATAATCCGTTTGCTAGTTCTGGAGGCACGGGAATAGCCTGGAATGGCACCTATTGGATCGCGGTTGGTTATAATGGACCCCGAACAGTCTGTATCGCAAAGAGTTTGAATGGCGTTGATTGGACTAACTCAGGTAATCCGTTTGCTGGTGGTTTCGGTAATGGAATAGCCTGGAATGGTTCTTATTGGGTTGCGGTTGGTCGTAATAGCGATTATAGTGTCTGTATCGCAAAGAGTTTGAATGGCATGGATTGGACAAACTCAGGTAATCCATTTTCTGGCGGGTATGGTAGAGGAATAGCCTGGAACGGTTCCTATTGGGTTGCGGTTGGCAATAATAGCGATTATACAGTATCTATCGCAAAGAGTTCAGATGGTATGACATGGACGAACTCAACTGATAACCCGTTTGCTGGTGCCTACGGTGAAGGAATAGCCTGGAATGGCACCTATTGGGTTGCGGTTGGTTATAATAGTAGTGCTACAGTTTGTATCGCAAAGAGTTTGAATGGCATGGATTGGACTGCATCGGCAAATAATCCATTGAGTGGCGGTATTGGGATAGGAGTCGCCGCAGGCCTAGGCCCCGTTCAAAACGCCATCATGGAAATAAAAACCGTGACGACGCCGAAAACAGCAATGTTTGTCGCGGTCGGTCAATCATTTGGATATTCATCTTCACCATATGTTATTGTCTACTCCATGGACGGTATCAACTGGCTGCCGGCAGCGAATCATGACTCTATGGGAGCAAGCGCGATTTTCGGAGTGGCCTACGCAAATGGCATGTGGGTCTGTGCAGGAAACGGAACAAACGTAGCATGGTACTCATACGACGGTATAATCTGGTATCCGAGTTCAAGCGCGAACTCCATTTTTGCTGAGACTGGTGCAGTGGCCTACGGAAATGGCGTCTGGGTTCTAGGCGGCTACAGCGGTGGCGGAGCGAACGATAATAAGTTAGCCTATTCCACCGACGGTATTCACTGGACTGTCTCCACCAGTGGTACGACAGCCTTGAACTACAATGGCCAGTCTGTGGCCTACGGAAACGGCGTCTTCGTAGCCGGCGGTCGGTATTCATCCACTAACAGTATGGTATACTCAACCGATGGTATTATCTGGACTCCATCGGCCAGTGGTAGTGCCTTGATTACCTATGGTGTTAATGCCATCACCTACGCAAATGGCTTGTGGATGGCCTGTGATGCTGACACCGTTCACATAGTATACTCAAATGATGGTATTCACTGGGAGCAGCGAGGAAATGCAGGATCTGTCTTCGGGCAGGTCTATCATGCACCGGCATATGGAAATGGCCTCTGGGTTACCTCAAGCAGTCCGGCATACTCAACTAACGGAACTACCTGGACGGCGATCAATGATCCAGTGCTCACAAGTGCTGCCGCGGTGGCATATGCAGCGGGTATATGGGTCTTTAGTAACGGCACGAACTATAGTTATAATGACGTTCTGTCAGGCTTTGCTTATTCCACGGACGGTATCCACTGGACTGCCAACCCAGCTAGTGCTATTATGGGGAATGCGAGTCAAATCGCCACAAATATCACCTCGTACGGGCAGGCTGCCGTGACGAGTTTTGATACGGGGTATTTTGATCCCCCTTCGCTCTGGGTGGCTAGCGGCGGCGGAATAAATCAGTTAGCCTATTCAATAGATGGTATTAACTGGACTGCATCAACAAGTGGTAACTCCGTTTTTACATCATACACTTCGAAAGTTGCATACGGAAACTTTTGGGTCGCGGTCGGTGTAAGTTCTGGAACAAATATTATGGGATACTCATATGACGCTATAAACTGGACTGCGAGCACAAGTGGTAACGCTATATTTACATCAAATATTATCGGACTAGCCTATGGCAATGGTGTATGGGTGGCTACGGGTGAAGGAACAAACCAACTGGCCTATTCAACAGATGGCATTAACTGGACTGCGAGCACAAGTGGTAACTCGGTTATTACAAATGTATGTTTTAATGTGGCATATGCAAATGGTGTATGGGTTGCGGTTGGCTACGGAGCAAATATGATAGCTACGTCATCTGACGGTATAAACTGGACTGGGCGTGGTAATCCATTTACGTACTATGCTAGAGCAATCGCATACGGAAATGGCCGATGGGTTGCAGGAGGCTTTGGAGATAATGGCATGTATTACTCTGATAATAATGGGGAAAACTGGAATCAAATTAATTCCTCCCCCTTTCCAGCGCCTTCAAGCCAGTGCCTTGGTGTTGCATATGGCAATGGCCGATGGGTGGCAGGAGGCTTTGGAGCAAATAGAGTCGTTTTTTCAGACGATGGGACTAACTGGTCAGGAAGTGGCAGTGGTAACTCTATTTTAAGTGGTTTATCTGATACTTTTTATTATTTAAATAATTTATGGGTAGCCGGCGGTGATGGAGCAAACCGTATGGCCTATTCAACAGATGGTGCTAACTGGACTGCGAGCACAAGTGCTAACGCAGTTTTTACAAGCGTTTGTTCTGCGGTAGTAGGAATACCCACGCCTCACACCTTCATCCCAATCACCTCAAGCCTCACAGACAGCACCGTGGTACCGCTTAACAAGCCTATCATCGTGGAATCACTCTATGACACGGGTAAGAGCCTCTACCTCAGCGGCCTCACAGGCCCCACGGACACTTCCACGCATTTACAGGACGCGTCCAACAACTACATAGGCTGGGACTTGAGCGGGAACTACATGCACGGAACCATCAAGGAAGTACTCATATACGGTGTGAAGCACAGCACAGCTCAGCGCCAGCAAGTGGAGCGCTATCTCAAGGCGAAGTGGTTTCAGTCGGCCTATAGACCCTCGGATGCCTCAGGGGCTCTTGGTCTCTGGCTGGACTCGGATCCTGACACATTTGACTACACGGGCACCGGCATCAGAATCTGGTATGATAAATCGGGTCACACGAATGCCTCACAGACGCAACTGTGGGCGCAGCCAATATATAGTCTCGACCCCGTCACGAATAAATACGGCGTACAATTCGGATCCGACGGAATCGCCACAGGTTTCACGACAACTCCTTTCACGAACACCAGCGATTTCAGTATATTCGTCGTCCAGCGCACAGACTTTTCATCCGACATTTCGGGTGACACAGTCAATGGCCTCACGAACACGGTCTATGACGCCAGTGGATTCAGACTCGGTACAGGAATAGCGACAGGAACCGCCGAACTCGTTTTCAATGGACCCAACTACTCCACAGTGGATCCTCACCAGCCCGTGCTGACCTCACAGATTGTCACAGGGGGTGCCGCGGCCGAATATGTGAATGGGGCAAGCGGTGCCTTGCGGCCTGGCTGGGTGGCCGGCGGCGTCACTTCAGCGGGGGTGCCGACTATTGCAATATCATACGACGGGACCAACTGGACCGTGGAAAATAATACTGGATTTTATGACGGCGGAGGGGGCTATAGTGGCGCTGTAATAGATATAGTATGGAATGGATCTTATTGGGTTGCCGTTGGCCTCAGTTCAAATCGCTCAATAAGCATCTCAAAATCCTTTGACGGGGTGAACTGGGCCACTTCAACGAACAACCCCTTTTCGGGTGGTGGGCTTAATAGGGTGGCCTGGAATGGGTCCTACTGGGTGGCCGTGGGTAATAATGGGTCGTATTCAATCGATATTGCCATATCATTTGACGGCATGAACTGGACGCCGGCGAATAATAACCCCTTTGGTGGCGCCCAAGCCACCGCAATCGCCTGGAACGGGTCTTATTGGATTGCCACAGGAAATGCCGGTGGTTCATACACTACCATAAAGAGTTACGATGGACTCAACTGGACTATTACAGCAACGACCCCCTTCCCTGGTGGCGTTGGATACGCCATATCATGGAACGGCAGTTATTGGCTGGCCGGTGGTAACAGCCCTGTTACGGGAAGTACTATTGCCATATCCGCCGATGGTGAGAACTGGACTCCTACACTTTCACTAGGCGGCAACGATCCCTTTAACAACCAGCAGTGTTTTCACGCGGCCTGGAATGGGTCCTATTGGGTGGCAGTCGGTGCAACCTCTTATTTCAATGTCAGTATCGCAAAATCATATGATGCAATCAACTGGACTCAATACAATACTTTTCCGGGTGGCGGGGCGAGTGGAGTGGCCTGGAACGGGTCTTATTGGGTTGTCGCGGGTAATAATGGTGTAGGAAGTACAATTGTAGTTTCCGCCGATGGTGAGAACTGGACGCCGCAGGTGAATAATCCATTTACTGGGACGGGCGGTGCGGCGTTAGGAGTCGGCTACGGCCTCATTCCCGCCACGACGACCTCCTTGCCGCCCGTGAGGACTTCCACTCCGCTTTCTATAGGGTATACGACGGCGGCTGTGGCACCGCGGTGGCTGGCACTAGGGACTACAGGAATCGCATCAAGCACTGACGGCATTGTATGGACTGCGGGAACGAATCCGTTTATTGGGGGCATAGGGTATGGAGCGGCCTGGAATGGGTCGTATTGGGTGGCGGTTGGCACCAATGGAGATTCGTCGGTCTGTATTGTAAAGAGTTCAGATGGCGTGAACTGGACGCCCTCAACAGATAATCCTTTTGCGGGGGGGGCTGGATTTGGAATAGCCTGGAACGGCTCCTATTGGGTGGCGGTCGGTTATAACGGAAGTAATTCGGTCACTATTGCAAGATCCACAGATGGTCTACACTGGACTCCTTCAAGTAACGCATTTTCTAATACTTATGGCGCTGGCAGAAAAATAGCATGGAACGGTTCCTATTGGGTTGCTGCAGGTCAGGATGGAAATATTAATGTAAGTATCGTAACTTCAACAGATGGTATTACATGGACGCCTTCAACAAATAGTCCTTTGCCAGGTGGTGCCTACGGAATAGGGTGGAATGGTTCTTATTGGGTGGCCGTTGGTTATAATCAATACTCTACAGTTTGTATAGCCACTTCTACAGATGGTATGACATGGACGAACGCAACAAATAATCCATTTGATGGGGGCATAGGCCAAGGAATAGCCTGGAATGGCTCCTATTGGGTTGCGGTGGGTAAGAATGGACCCCAAACAGTCTGTATCGCAAAATCAACAGATGGTATGACATGGACTGCTTCAACTAATAATCCGTTTTCTCTTAGTGATTATGCGGGCGCGGCAGTAGCCTGGAACGGCTCATATTGGGTCGCGGTCGGTGCTAACGGAGATAACACAATCTCTATCGCCACATCCCATGACGGTATGAACTGGGGTGTCTCCGCGAATAATCCTTTTGCAGGCGGACCGGCCTACGGAATCGCCTACGGTGGCTTTGTGCCTGGCACGGGCATCATACCGAGCATCAAGGGCGCCATGCGTGGCTACATCTACGAACTCGTGGCCTACAATTCTGCACTAAGTACGGCTGACAGGGAGGCCGTGGAGGGCTATCTGGCCTGGAAGTGGGGCGTGGCGCTGCCGAGGGCGCACCCGTATTTCTTGACACCGCCATAAGCGTCCCGATAAATAACTTATACCGTGAAATACCGAAACTAAGCGCACCCCCTTAAGGGGTGCGATACTTATTTATTCGGTATTTCAAGATACATATCTTAAATACTAAAGTTAGGCGCACTGCGCCTAACTTTAGTATTTAACGGTAAAAGTTTTAGTCATGTCGTTTAACGGCACGGTTAAAACTTAAGTGAAATAAGAAGCATGTCTGTGCCACCCCCTAAGGTCTTCGTGCGGCCGCGGGTGACACCGACAGATATACAGTACTATTGGAATGCGCCAAAACTGTCTCTGGCTGGCGGCATTGGTGACAACCGTTTGGCTTTCTCAATAGATGGAATAAACTGGACTGCTTCAACAAGTGGTAACTCGGTTTTGACAAATACTTGTTATATAATCGCAAATGCGAATGGTCTCTGGGTAGCAGGCGGCGACGGAACAAACAAGTTGGGCTACTCTACAGATGGTATCAACTGGACGGCGGCAACAAGTGCTAACTCTCTTATTAGCGGTGTATGTGCTGGTCTTGCATATGCGAATGGTCTCTGGCTTGCTGGCGGGGTTGGAACATTGGCATATTCAGGAGATGGTATCAACTGGACCGCGGATTTAAGTGGAAATGGCATTTTTACATCCCAATGGTTTTCTATCGCATATGGGAATGGTATCTGGGTGGCTGGCGGCGACGGAACAAACCAGTTGGCATACTCAACAGATGGTATAAACTGGACGCCATCGGTATCTGGTAACTCTGTTCTCACAGAAGTATGTTATAAGGTAGCATATGAAAATGGTATATGGTTTGCCGGCGGGTCAGGAGGGGTGGCATACTCAAGAGATGGTATAAACTGGACGCCATCACTCGCCAGCGGTCTTTTATCAGTTGGTGTTGCATTTAAATACGGCAATGGACTCTGGGTCGCGGGTGGAAATAATGGAGGAAATACTTTAATATACTCAAGAGATGGTATCAACTGGAGCGGGTCGGTAAATGGCGCGGACATTTTTACATCTTACTGCTCTGGGATTGAATACGCAAATGGCCTCTGGACTGCCACCGGTAACGGAACAAATCAGATGGCATATTCAAGAGATGCTATGAACTGGACTGCCAACACGAGTGGCAACGCACTTATTACAGTTACTGGAGAGAGTGTCGTGGCCGCCTCAATCCCCGCGATCTACCGTCTCCACTCAGAAAACCCCTCGCTCAACTACACAACAACCGGTACCAACATAGATATCACGGGCCTCACGACGCTGACCGACTACTCTTTCACCATTAAAACGGACATCAGCGGCAACTACTCGACCACGGTCCCCTTCCGCACGGTCAAGACCTCGGCAAAGCCCGCCCCCGTGGCTACGCTCACCTTTCAGACCAACGGCAATCTCACCTTCTCTTGGACGGATCCTGCCGACTACGCCTATTACTATGTCTATAGTCTCAGAGCCGCCACGGGCACCAAGGAAAGCATCTACGAAGGCACCAGCGACTACGGAACTCTCTCACACTCTTTCCCAGGCATCGACGTAGGGCGCTCATACACTTTTACCATTCGCCGCGGCAACGACGCCGGCTATTCTCTTCCGATAAGCATCACGACCAAGCCGGTCTTCTTTGACCCTAGGACCGTGGCTGGCCTACATTTCTGGGTCGATGCAGCCGATGCGTATGCGAATGGGTCCTCGGTCCCGGATGGTACCACCGTAACTCTCTGGTGCGACAAATCTGGGACGAACAACGCCACAGGCGGCGCCGTTATCAGAACGGATGACAGGGGTCGCTATCTCGATATGAGCGGCAGTTCATATGCCCTTACAACCAGCAGTTGGATTTACAACCAGTATTTCAATATATTCGTCGTCGATAAGCCCACGGCCTATGGTACCTTGGTCGGCACAAACAGCAATGCCCTCAACATCGCCTATGACGCCTCGGGCATCATCCTATCCACCTACGGAGACCACGCGGCCCTCGGTAATGATTTCGAGACCGTCGCGGCGCCGGTCAATATCTGGTGTTTCAGCAACTATGGGGGCAAGACGGCCTACTGGAACAAACTGGTGTCTGGAAAGGGGTCACAGTCGTCTTTTGTGACAGATTCCTCCCTAAAAATCGGTAACTACAGTGGTCGGATGCGCGAAGTTCTCATTTACACGGGCGTCATGGCCGAGAATGACCGCGAGGCCGTGCAGAACTATCTCTATACGAAGTGGTTTACCCAGCCGAACCTAATCCCTCTCGTGCCGGTCGAGAACGGCTGCGTGCTGTGGATTGACGCTGCAGATCCGACATCCTTTTTCCAAGACGCGTCTGGGACGGTGCCTGGAGGCGATGGCTTGATTGCCGCGCGCTGGAAGGATAAATCTGGTTACGAAAATGATATTGTCGACTTGTCAGGCGGGTACAGATACTATAAGGATGGCATCAATGGCGGGGCCACCCTATATAGAATTCAAGGCTACGATAACTGGAATATTCAGACTGCGAATTTCATAGAAAGCGGCGACGCCACCCTCTTTATTGTTGCCGAGAGTTCAAGCGCAGGGAACATCTTTAATCACGATATTTCCGGAAATTTCGGCCTAGTCAATAACGGCACCACCATATCCTGGCGTGAGAGCGCAACCGCGAATAATAACCAGTTTACGAACTATGGCAGCCCCTTCCTTTTCTACGGGACCATGAAAAAGGGGCAGTTACTCAAGGGCACCTTCGTCGACCCCAGTGGTGTTCAGACGTCATACGCCATCGATACGCTTTCAATGCCAGTGGCTGCGGCCCCTATAAGGCTCGGTGGAACCGGCTCAGCAGATTATGCCGAAATCATCTACTACAATCGCGCTCTCACCGACGCGGAAGTACAACAGAACGCGGCCTATCTCTCCAACAAGTGGAGTGCACCGATTTCTGTTCCCTCTTTCTTACCGCTGGCCCTGAGTCCTCAAGTCTGGCTGGACTCGGCCGACCCCTACACGGTCTTCGAGGACGCGAGCGGTCTGCTAATCTGGAAGGACAAATCGGGTCATGGCTATGACGCTCTTCCGCAGGGCTCTTTACCCCTCAGTGACGGCGTTGTTTTTAGAGGGTCGCAGTATCTGAGTCTCCCTGATAGGGCTCTACCGACTGGCAACTACTCCTACTACGCCGTCGCGAAATTCACAGGTGATTCGCAGATTATCCACGGGGGGTCGAAGGATATTTCGGGGCAGATATGGGTACAAGCGGGTGGGTTCCCAGGTGATATTGCAATAGAAGTAAGTTACGATTTAGTAACATTCATTCCCGTTCAGAGTCCCCTACGTGTAGGCCTCGGAGTAGGCTATAATGGCTCGTATTGGGTGGCAGTTGGATACAGTTCAGATCATTCAGTAAATATTATAAAGAGTTCGGATGGTATTACATGGATTGCATCGTCCAATAATCCTTTTTATACCTCTTCAAATGGTGCGGGAAAACTCGTCTTTGGAATCACCTGGGGTGGAGGAACTTGGGTAGCACTTGGTTATGATGGAGGTGAAAAAGGTATCGCAGTATCAACTGATGGTCTAAACTGGCTTGATTCAGTCTCTGCGGGTGGTAATAATCCTTTTTATGGTAATCAGGGGAGCGGAGTAGCTTATAATGGTTCTTACTTCGTTGCGGTTGGCACTAATAGTGGATATAATGGAGAACCTTTTATATGTATAGCAACATCACCCGATGGTATAAACTGGACTGCTTCAACAAATAATCCATTTGATGGGGGCATAGGCCAAGGAATAGCCTGGAATGGCTCCTATTGGGTTGCGGTGGGTAATAATGGACCCCAAACAGTCTGTATTGCAAAATCATACGATGGGCTTAACTGGACTCCTTCAACAAATAATCCCTTTGCTGGAGGAGTAGGGACGGGCATACTCTGGAGTGGATCATTCTGGGGGACGTTTGGTACTGGCGGTTCAGGCGTTGTTTTCGCCACAAGCACGGATGGTATGAACTGGACGACAGGCGCGAATCCCTTTTCTGGCACATTCCAGCCTAGTCAAGTCGGCCCTGCCCCAGCGCCAGTCCACAACTCTATCATGGATATAAAAACCGTTTCCACACCGAACTTGTACGTGGCTGGCGGCTACGGAATAAACACGCTAGTCTATTCAACAGATGGTATCAACTGGACTGCATCTGAAAGTGGTAACGCACTTCTTACGGCTGTCTGTGCTGCGGTCGCATACGGAAATGGTATATGGGTCGCTGGCGGCAACGGAACAACCCAGCTGGCTTACTCAATAGATGGTATTAACTGGACTGCGTTAACAAGTGGTAACTCAGTTCTTCCGACCTATTATTTTACGGTGGCATACGGAAACATCTGGGTGGCTGGCGGCGGTGGAACAAACCAGTTGGCATACTCAATAGATGGTATCAACTGGACTGGGGCAAGCAGTTACTCAGTTTTTACGAGTGCATGTAATGCGGTCGCATATGGAAACCTCTGGGTCGCTGGTGGCGAAGGAACAAACCAGATGGCCTATTCAACAGATGGTATTAACTGGACGGGGTCAACAAGCGGTAACTCGGTTCTTCAGGAAGCGTGTCGTGCGGTCGCATACGGAGACAAATGGGTCGCTGGCGGTAACGGAATAAACCAACTGGCCTATTCAACCGATGGTATAACTTGGTATCCTTCAACAAGTGGTAACTCGATTCTTACGGGTGCGTGTTGGGCGGTCGCATATGCTAATAGCACTTGGGTGGCTGGCGGCGCTGGAGCAAACACGCTAGCCTATTCAACAGACGGTATCAACTGGACTGCTTCAACAACTCAAGTTTTTACGAGTACATGTACTGCGGTTGGATACGCGAATGGACTTTGGATTGCTGGCGGCCTCGGACTAAACCAGCTAGCCTATTCAACAGATGGTATGAACTGGATCGTGTCAACAAGTGGTAACTCAGTTCTTCAGGACGCGTGTCGTGCGGTAGCAGGCGTCGGCGCCGCGATGTATGCGCAGACGAGTTTTGATTCAATCCTCACCGACAAGAATGTCATCCCAGTCACACAAACCGTCATCGTGGAATCCATCTACAACGGTGGCAAACGTCTCTTCCTGAACGGCGCCAGCGGGCCGACCGATAGTTCGTCGCACTTCCAGGACGCCTCCAATAACTTTATAGGCTGGGACATGAGCGGAAATTATATGAATGGTACCATCAAGGAAATCCTTATCTATGGAGAAGCCCACACGGCCACGCAGCGGAAGCAGGTGGAGCAGTATCTGAAGGCGAAGTGGTACCCGCAGACCTATGCGCCCTCGGCCACCGCCCTCTGGCTCGACTCCACGAACCTGACCCCAGGCCGCCTCCAGACATGGCCTGACCGCTCAGGACACACCGACTTGTCACAGAACGTCATCTGGGCGCAGCCCCTCTGCTCTACAGACGCTGTCACAGGGCGTCAGGGTGTCCAGTTCGCCGCCGATGGAATCGCGAATGGTTTCAGCGCCAGGCCCTTTGGTACGACGGACTCCTGGTCGGTCTTCTCAGTCCAGCGCTACGATTACTCGTCGAACCAGTATACGGATCTTCTGCCAAATGTCTGCACGGCGTATGAAACGGTGGGGAGCAGTGGACCAGGTTGGGTGGCGGGTGGTGCTGATGAATATTCCACAGTATGTATTGCTTTCAGTAGCGATGGCATTAACTGGAAGCCTTCAACAAATAATCCCTTTTCTGGTGGCGTTTGTACTACAGTAGCCTGGAACGGCTCTTATTGGTTGGCGGGTGGTTATAATATTGCAACATCCACTGATGGTCTAATTTGGACTCCTTCAACAAATAATCTCTTTTCTGGTGGATTGTGTAATACAGTAGCCTGGAACGGCTCTTATTGGATGGCGGTTGGTAATAATGGGGATAGCACTGTTTGTATCATCAAGAGTTTGAATGGAATAAACTGGAGGGATTCCATAAGCGGGGGTGGTAATAATCCGTTTTCTGGTGGATATTGTACTGGAATAGCATGGAGCGGCAACTATTGGGTGGCGGTGGGCAACAATGGAGAAGGTACGGTAAATACTGCAAAGAGTTTGGATGGTGTCACATGGGTTGTTTCGTTAAATACTTCATTTAATATTGTAAATGGGATAGCGTGGAATGGAACCTATTGGGTTTCAGTCGGCTATGTTGGAGGTCATACTATTTCTATAACAACATCCACAGATGGTATGGAATGGACCAATGCTTCTAATAATCCATTTGCTGGGGGCCAAGGTACAGGAATCACCTGGAATGGATATTGGGTGGCCAGTGGTTTTAATACAGACAGGACAGTATGTATTGCAACTTCCACAGATGGTATGACATGGACGGATGCTTCTAATAATCCATTTTTGGGGGGCCAAGGTGTAGTAACGGCCTGGAATGGGTATTGGCTTGCGGGCGGTTATAATTCAAGTGGAACAATCTCTATCGCAAAATCCACAGATGGTATGACATGGACTCCTTCAATAAATAACCCATTTCCTGCTGGAGGTGTATCAGCAATAGCGTCAGGTACTATAGCATTCACACCAACCACCTCGTTAGGAACCTACACAACATCTACACCAAGCGTCAATGAAATAAACTTCTACACAGGCGACACCACATCCGTCGAGATTCACAAGACGCCTGTTCTCGTGGAAGAGATAGTGAATGCCTCTATTCTATCCGAGGTCGTCAATACCAGTCTATTAAACCGCTACACGACGAGTTCTCTCACAAATAATCTGCTTAGAATAGGCTTCAGAGGGTCTCTGCCGTCGCTGAAAGGGGCCATGCGCGGATATATCTATGAACTGATTGCGTACAACAGGGTGGTCGGCAAGGACGAGCAACAGGCCGTGGAAGGCTATCTCTCGTGGAAATGGGGCGTGCCGCTGCCTACCACACACCCCTACTACATCGCACCACCGGTGCCACAGACGCCCTTCACACCGACGCAAATCGCGGGATGCCAACTCTGGCTGGACGGCGCTGACGCGGCGACGATTGATTTGTCTGGGACCACTGTTATTGCCTGGGCCGATAAATCTGGTTTAGCGAATAATTTTACTATAAAATCGCCTTTTACAGGTCCCACTGTAAATAATGGTCTCAACTTTTCATCAGGTGCAGTCTTAATTTCAGCAAACAGTTTTACCTTTGATGGGAATACAAATGTGTTTATTGTAGCAAATATAGGGTCGCCTTCTGGCTTTGAATACCTCTTAGCCTTTGATGGCCAAGATTTATCAGTTCGTATATATAATAATAATCTTCTAGGTATAACCAACGGTGGAAATAATGATGATCTTGCTCCATTATATACTGTAAATGGTACTCCAGGAAGACAGACTGATTTTACTGAAGCAACACTTATAGATTTTAATGGAAGTTCAGGCTCTGGAAATCTTACAATTTCTGATGGTTTAGAAGATGGTGGAGGAAGTGGCCGTTTCTTTACAGGAAATTTCAAGGAGTGTATAATATACAGCGGGCCACTCACTACAAAACAAATACAGACTCTTCAGGGCTACCTCGCGACGAAATGGGGCCTACAGTCGTCCCTGCCGGTCTCACACCCATATTACCTACCGCCACCAATCAATTTAGCGAATGATGTACCGCTACAAATCGCTGGTTGCCAACTCTGGCTGGATTCTGCTGATGCCGCGACGATTACCATCGGTAAGGAAGGCATATTAGTAGTGTGGGACGATAAATCACCCTTTTCCAATGTTTCAGGAATATATGGTAACTTTACATATTCAAATGGTGTAGTGTTCGACGGGTCCACAACGTATTTAACCACAAATTATACTGCAAATCCAGTTGCTGAAACTGTCTTTATTGTCATGAATGTCAACGCAACTGCTTCTGCATTTATTCTAGGTGATTCTACTACGGTTGGAGGTCGTAACTTAATATTTGCGGATGGACATGTAGAATTGGATTCTAGAGGTATTGGTGGAGTAGCAGGTGTAGATCAAATTGCTATAGGTACTACCATATTATATGAGTATGTATCAAATACAACGACAAATATGTATTATAATGGAAGACTTGATATTACTGGTACACCTGCACCCTATAGTGGAGGTGGGTTAACATGGATTGGTTATGGTCGTGATATTACTCCTTTCTTAGACGGCACCATCAAAGAAATCATAATCTACAATAAGGCCCTCGTCGACTCACAGCGCATAAAGGTCGAAGGCTACCTCGCGACGAAATGGGGCATACAGTCATCGCTGCCCTCATGGCACCCCTATTACATCCCATTTTCACCCATTCAAATCGCGGGCATGCAACTCTGGCTCGATGGCGCGGACGCTGCGACGATTGACCTTTCTGGCTCCGCGGTTGTCGCCTGGACCGATAAATCTGGCACTGCAAATGATGCAACAGGGATAGGGGGTCTCACGTATGCGAATAACACTGTTGTCTTCGACGGAACTGGTTATTTAACAGTGCCTTATACAGCGAATCCTACCGCGGAAACTGTCTTTATTGTCATGAAGTTCAATTCAATTGCTACTGCAACTATCATTGATAGTAATTCTGGTGGAGGGGAGAGGCAGTTAGCGTTATATCAAGATAAAATTCAACTAAATGCTGGAGGCCAAGGCGGTCCAAATGGAAATAATACGATTCCTATAAATACTACAATCTTATATAGTTACACATTGGATACAACAGTAAATATGTATTATAATGGTGTATTTGATGCAAGTGGCTCAACACCAACCTTTGCTAATGGGGGTAATACATGGATTGGTGGAAATAGTTATCATGATAATCCATTAAACGGCACCATATCAGAAGTCCTCATTTACGATAGTGTTCTTTCTGACACAGACCGCCAAGCAGTTGAAGCCTATCTAATAAATAAATGGAACATACCATTTTCACCGACACAAATCGCGGGCATGCAACTCTGGCTTGACGGTGCGGATGCTGCGACGATTACCCTTTCTGGTTCAACCGTTACAGCCTGGGCCGATAAATCTGGCCTAGGGAATAACACAACGGGCCTAATAGGGACAGGAACATCGTATAATAATGGCGTTGTATTTGATGGTACTTCCCATTTTACACTCCCTGATGGCTGTGCACCTTATAACGACGCTTCATATTCAATCTATATTGTTGCTACGTGGACGGCACCAGGCATAATTGAACTTCAAGGTGGTATCTTAGGATTTGGAGGTGCTCCATATACAGTTTCTATTAGATCAGACGGGTCAGGCCCCTGTATTATTGATACATATTGGAATGCTAATAATTTGATTACATCTGCTACATTTAATTTAGGAACAACTGTCTTATATGATTCTTTATATGTATCTGGTGGAAATCGTAATGCATATCTCTTTGGCTCTCCCTCAGGATCTGATACACCAGGTATGAGAGAACAGCCAGCCAGTGGAAATGTTCTCGGCCAAACAGTGTATGGTGAAAAAATGATAGGAACAATCCAAGAAATCCTCGTATATAACATACCCCACTCGACCGCCGACCGCCAACGCGTAGAAGGCTACCTCGCAAATAAATGGGGCATACAAGCCAAGTTACCAGAAGGACACCCATATAAGAATGCGGCTCCGTAAAAGCCGTCTAATAAAAATCATTAATCTAAGTCGATACATCGCCTCAGATTATTGTTACCGCGAAGTACTTATATTAAGTACTTCGCTCTACTGGCTAGAACGAGAAGTTAAGTACTAGACGGTACAAAAACCCTTCCATTACACGCTAACAACCGTGAGCGTCTTGTCGCCATAAAGCGCAGCCATCTCCGAAAATGAGGACCCCTTCGATCCTAAGACCTGCGAGCAGTGTGATAGGGCGAGGAAATCCTTGAGTGCATCCTGGAGACCCTTCTTAGAGTTGCGTGTTAAGTCCTTCGCGACCGTCACGATACGACCAGGGAAGTCGGCCTCGAGGGCCGTGCGGACGGCCTCAGAATCCGTGGCTAAAAAGAACTTCGTCGTGGAAGGGAACGCCGTCATTGCTGTGACGAAGGCTGCCTGGGGCGACGACTGAACCGATACAGTATTCTCCTTGCTACGGATATGGACGCCAACAGCACTGCTGAGATCGCCTAGGGCTGCAACCTCCGCCGCGATAGCACTCTGCGGCTTGAGGCTCTTGAGGAAGTTAACAAATTCTACGTCAGCCGTCGTGTGGAACCTTGCACCAGACTTGAGGTACATAACCGTCTTGGTCCCTGAGAGGTCGTGCCACTGCTTCTGCGTGTCACACTCGTGCTGTACGTAGCCGACGGAGAGGGCGTCGTGTAAGAAGACACGAGGAGCCGTAACAGGCTCAAAGAGCTCGCTAAACTTCGCCCCACACTCGTTGCTGTTCTTCCAGATTACACGGACGTCCTTACCAAGATCTGCACCGGCGCACATGCCTGAGACGAGAGCCTTGAGACGGTTTCCAAGGCCGCCGTAGGCCTCAACAACGATAGGGGGGATGTAGCGGTTGACAGTGGCCTGGCAATCGGCCTGTGAGATAAGGCCGATCGTGGAGAGGCCGATAGCCTCGTTTGGCATCATTCTCATCCACATCGGACTCATTTTGATGCTGCTGAGACTCATTCCAGTTGTAGAGGGATTTCCGTGGAGAGTCGATAGCATCCGGTAGAGGGGAAACTGTTGAACGGTAGAAATAGTAGAGTTCATCTGTCAGATAGAGCTATAATATTTCTGTTATTTTTACAATTCATAATTATCTAATTCAGATTTTAGTTGCCTCTTTTCGCTATATAGGTTCGAAAGAGCATTATTGCGGGGTTTATAAGTTTTTCTGTATTGATTCGATGTCATATACATATTGTATGGATCCTGCCGGTTGCCTGGACTAATTCTTTTTATTTCCTGGTCTATTTTTTTTAGTCGGTGCTCTATATATTTTCGTAATTCATCTTTTGATAAGCCTGCTCTTTTTATTCCTTTAGCCTTACGCCGCGTGTTTCTAAGATTTTCATAATTTTTGGAGTTGTTACGGATAGTCTTATTAAATCTCCATTTTGTTAGCTGTCTTCTACGATTATTTGCTGCATTACTACTAAACTTATTAATATTATTATTAAGTTTATTCATATTTTCATAATTATTATTCATTTCTACTATTATAAAACATAAAACAACGACTTCTCAATCTCCGCCTTCGCCACCTCCGCAACCCACGCCTGAGAATCATTGATGCCGTAAGAAATACAGTAATTCCCTGGCGTTAACGACTGGCACATTCCTGCAACATACTGAATCGCCTCATCAGCCAACAAGAATATCTTTGAAATACGTACAGGCTTGAGGTCGGCATCAAGCGTTATAAAGCGATGATAGTACTGGCGACCATCACCATAATGTGAAAAGTGCGCCACAATAATCAGGGCCTCCGTAGGCTGCGCGGGCGACGTCCACGCCGAAGGGGCAGCCGACCCCCGCATACCATCAAAGGTTATGGGGCCTGGCGAAGTCCATTCGAAAACCTTCTCATTGTCCGTAGTGAAAACCGTAAAGGGGTTGATACGGTAAATATACACTTCCCGTCCCTTCCAAAGGAATGGGAGCCAATTCTTCTGGCACTCAACATCCTCGTGGGGCACTGGCGCCGTTAGAGGTGTTACCTTATTCACTCTACGTGTCTCATAGTCAAAATCGACTCGAAGCATACGGTTCATATCCGTAACTCCAAATTGGCGACCGGTTGCAATTACAGAATTCGTTCCCAGCCACCGACAATCCTCCACGCCATGAATATTTGTTTCACGATTAATTACAGCGCTGTCTGGAATTACTAATTCCATCGGCGCCCGCCGGTCCTTTAGAATTTCAAATTCAGAGCCAAGGTCCGCAATTACGTTCCGCGTAATTATAAACCCCTCCTGGCCTCTGTAGGTATAATGTTGGGCGTTTGTTGTCTCGTAATTCGCCGTGCGCATTGAAATTACATAACGGTCACCATCGCGGCGAATACAGGGATTGAAGGCCCTCCAATATCCCTCGGCAAAGAAGGGTATATCGTCGCCCGTCATAGAAATCTGCTTCCGCTTCAAAACAGGCATCTTGACCTTGTACCATTTGTAGAAATCGAGAATCTTATTGCGCTCATTGAAATTCAGGGCTGACGCCATGACCTGTAGGTCGAGACGGTGCCGTGCCCCCGCCGCTGCTCCAGCATAAAAGGCAATAATACCGAGCTCCTCCCAAATCTGATAGCGCATATCGTTGCTACTTACAAAAAGAATGTCGTTGTGTTTTACGGGGTCGCATAGCTTAATTCCATCGACGGTTTCGCCGTACTGAACCTTTAAAAGCTTTTCAACCAACATATATGAAATGAAGTTCATGTTTGGCTGCTGGCGATAGTATGAAATAAGACGGAGAGCGGCCTCGGTGCGGTGCTGACGAAGCTGCCAGGCCTTCAGCCACTCCTGAATGGCTTCCGCTACACGCCCGAGATTCTTGAGACAATCGCCCTTATAGAGATGAGCGATATAGACCTCTTCTTCCCAGCCCTTCAGCTCAATACGACGTGTAAGCACGCGGATGGCATCCTCATTGCGATTAAGCGACATGTAGGTCTGCCCTAGATAAAACAGTGTTCGCACATTATCCGGTTTCTCTTTTAGTTCATCTTCGAGGAGACGAGCGTCGCGAGGGTACTTGTCGGCCTTGCAGCCGCCGTCTCCGATATCGGTAATTACGGGTGAATTGAAGGACCCGGTGCGCTTTCCGTCACAGCCCCAGTACTCGTGAGTGTATCCAATACACTTCCAGGGGGCAGAAACCCGCACGAGGCGTGTATTCTCATAGACGAGTCCGCCGTTCTGCTGCTGAAGATTGAATCCCCCGTAGGAGTCGTCGGAGGCCGCGAGCTTGGCCTTGAGGTCGCCTTCGTTCTGTAGAATCATATCGGCGTCGAGAAGAAGACCATAGACCATGCTCGGATCCCATTCGGTGAAACGGGCTACCCAGTCTTTGAGGCATTCGAAACTCTTTGAGCGGCTCGAGCCAAAATTCTCCCACGGATACTGATAAATTCTCCCGGGAATTTTCAAGGACTCGAGAGTTTCCTTTGTAATTTTAATAGTATCGTCCGTAGAGCCGGTGTCGCAGACGACCACTCCGTCTATCCAGGTACTTATTGATGAAATCAGGCGCTTCATATTGGCCTCCTCATTCTTTACCATTGATAATAGAACCACTCTTACTTTGGAAGCCATTTACTGATTTTTGCCCTCAGTTTAAATATGAGGAAGCTGACGCGCTACCGCGAGTGCCGAAGCCTACTCGCCAGTGGTTGTGTTGTGCCAAAAATAACTACCCCCAGCTGGGGGTAGTTATTTTTGGCACAATACGTTACCCGGGCTTGAGGAGAGTTCTTTGTACTAAGAAGAATGGCATCAGGGTCACGGTCCCTCGATACAGATATTTTACAAGTTCGAAAGGTCTTTGCCAGAACTCCCCAAAACGACTATATCCCGTCGTCACACATTCTTATTGCGAATGGTGATGGGGGGACTCGCTGGAATTCAGTCAGCTCCATTTTACTGGTCTCGTCCTTTGGTGTTGTCTATGGTAATTCCTCAACGACTCGGCTCTTGGGCGACCTTTCATTTAATACGCTCCAAATAAGCACAACGGGTGTAGGGAATATCTTTCAGTCATATGTGGATCCTCTCACGAAGGTCCTAATGTTAAGCAATGGTCTCCCTCCCTTTGTTGTAGGAAGCGGCTCAGTGCCATCCGTGACCTTACCTGCGGCCGTTACAGTTCCAAACGCACAGTACTTGACCCCTGTTACGGGTCTATCGTCTATTAAATTCCTGAGTGTGGGTGATATTCAGCTCTCAACTATTACGGCCCAGAACGCAGTTTTCGTATCGATTAGCAGTTTTACGTCAGCAGGTTACAATGCAATAAGCGGTGAGACCTTCAGCTTGAGACCGACCTTGCTGAGTACTCTTTCAACAACGGCTGGATTTGCATCCTTTATCAGCTCGCAACGAGTCATTACACCGGTGGCGACCACGCAAATTCCTATGTCGACTGTGGTAAATAATGACCTTTATTTCAGTTCGTTTACATTCCCAGTGAATCATTTAATGCAGTATCTCGATACTCATACTACGAGCTCTACGAGAATGTTCGTTGAATTACAGCCGAATTTCTTTTTCCCGCAACTCAATCCAGTTACCGCAGGAGCTCAAAATGTGGTGAAAGAAATTTCATCATATATTGAATTACGTAGTCCCGCTGCGGGTCGTGTGGTTTTCCAGGAAAGTTTCAGAACGAAATATATAACCTCTCAAAATGTTACAGCGGGTTCATCGAATTATTTTAACACGAATTTCAGAATGGAACTAAACCCGTATGATGTTGCAACAAACGTCGCCTTGAATTTGCCCCTTTCTACAAATCTTACGGTCTACCACAGAATCGTAAACGGTCTTTCAAACGGACCAACCACCGGATTTTTGGGTCCAAACGTATTATATGACAACTATCAAAGCGGGGCGCTTTACGTTCAGATGATGAATAATAGTCAAGTTGGCCTTTTTTAAGAAAAAAGACCCCAAAAAAACTCAATAGCCTTTGGGAGCTTTTTTCCAAAGGCCATCGAGTTTTTTTGCTGAGCTTTTTTTCAAAAAAAGCTCTAAAAAGACCGTACCGTCTAGTACTGAAGTTAAGTACTCCACGGTAGCCCAAACCCCTCACGCCCCATCAGCTCCTTCGCCCATCCTTCTAACTCCCCCCGTACAATTGCGGTAGGCCTATAAGGAAACGGCGACAAATATACCGCATTCGGCCAGTTCCCCCGCCTGTTCCAGCCAACATGTTTATACTCATATGTTCGGCTCATCGTCCAAAAAACAGCCTGCCCTTCAGCGTTTTCCGCAAGATTCTGGCGAACTTCTAGACCCGCATCGGCCCCCTCAATCTTCTTATAGAGCCTCGAGCAAATATCACTATACCACTGGTAGCACGCATAGGTTTTCCAAATGGTCGCCTGAAAACTAAAGCCATACGTATCAGCATCCGTTATATAGTTCCAGCCAGGAATGAAGTTTGCAGTACCCTTTGGACCAGGACACGGCATCAGTCGTGCCGAGACAACATCATCATCACGCTCAAGCGCCTTCAAAATCGCCTCTATTGCTGGACCATCCATACGACCCTCTAGAATAAAGTCGTCCTGAAGGGGTAGACAGTACTTGTACTGTCCCAAGAGTTCCCCCAGTGCCGTGCGACGGGATTCTAGAAACCCCGCCTTTGATTCGTCCAACACAATAAGTTTCACATCGAGAGAGGCGATAATAGGATGCATAGGGTCCTCTGTGGCCAAATATATGGGCCACGCGAGACCAGTTGCATAGCGTCTAAGCATTCCGACCATAAAAGGCAAAATATAGTAGTATTTCGGCGTAGAATTTATCAGAATACATACATCTGTGCGATCCATCTAGTATTTTATCAAATCATCTTTTAGATATGCTAGTAAATCCATATATAGTTTGTACTTACGCATTTATAATTTCATTATTATATCCTTTACATGGAATAAGCACCTTTCCATTAAACGTTCTATGTTTTCTTGGAATTATGGGTACTAATTGGCATGAGGCAAGTCTCGGAACAGCGTATTCCATTTTTTCACATGCTGGACCATTTTTATGGGTTCCGTGGGTTATAACATTAGAATCGCTATTTTTAACCGTATCAACATTTATTATTTATGCGACAGGCATGACTGTATTTTATAAACACCCTTTTGATTATTATATTGATAATGAGCGTAACGAAAGTCGTAAAAAACTTATGCGTATTGGCGTTGAAATAATTAAATATTTTGTTATCCCAATTATATTACTATTGTTAATATATCTTATTATGAAACGCCAGTAACATGGTCTAAATATGAGTCGCGAAGTTCGTATAAGATGCTTGCTAGACACCCGAAGACTGGCGCACCCATTCGTATTATTAAATCAAAGGGTTCCATTTGGCGCGATTCCAAGACTCTCGCCTGGCTGGATGCAAGCTCAGACGACCTCGCTCGTTGGACGCGTTACGATATCGGAGTTAGCTCTCTAGACTCATGGGCCGCCCTTTATACGAAGGTGCCGATTTCCGTTTGTGTACTACTTGGCGATGAGGAAGCATCAGCCAACTGGCTCATCGAAGGGAGGGCCTCAACAGTAAAAATCGTAGTTGTTCCCAAGGCGGTCCTTCAACGTGTAGGTTTTCAGCAGCTTGTCAAGCTCCGTATTGCAAATATGCTCTGTCTGGAAGAGGCCTTCGACATGTACCCTTTCTTGGAGAAGTCATGGGACGGCACAGAGGATGATGCGCGTATCATGTGCGCCATGGTTCTGCGCTACGCGAAGACGGGCCCTTGTCCGTCCGCTTGCGAGGCCGCGCACGCTCCTATTGCTGCTGCTCTCGGCCTCTCCGCTCTTCTCACGCTACCCCTGCCACCCAAGGTTGTCCTTATCACACAGTACTACGTGCCACCAAAGCCTCGCCGTGCCGCCGAAATCGACCTCTGTTTGAAGCGCAACATCGAGTCGAAGTATATTGATAAGATTGTCCTACTGAATGAGGCGATGCACGTCCTTCCAGAGTCACCGAAGGTCTCACAGGACAATATTGGTGGCCGCCTCCGATTCGACCACGTTTTCAAGTGGATTTACGAGAGCGCCGAGCCGAACACTATTGTTGTTATCGCAAACTCCGATATTTACGTCGATGACAGCCTTCGCATTATCTGGTCGGTAGATATGACGGACAAGTTCCTATCGCTTTTGCGCTGGGACGATTCAGAGATTCCTGGAGAGAAGCCGGTCCTTTTCGGTCCGCGCCCAGATTCACAGGATACCTGGATTATCTCTTCGGATTCCGTGAAGGCCCGCAAGTGGGACTGGGATGCCTTGAATATCCCTTTTGGTAAGGGCGGCTGCGACAACGCTATCAATGTCGAAATGCTCCGCCAGAAGTTCCTAATCGTGAATCCTTGTGTAAGTATTATGACGCACCACGTTCATACGAGTGGTTATCGTACATATGACCCGCGCGACATCGTAGAGAAGCCCATTTACATGCATCTGAATCCCACAGGTATTCACGACCTCAAGGCCGAGCTTAATATGCCGCCGCCCTTCAAGACGCTGGCCGTCAAGGCCTCAGTGCCTGTTCTGAATGGACCGAGCGTTCAGCAGAAGGAGACATTTTTTAAGATGCTTGAGCGGTCGAAGGTCATCAAGGACGGGATTGTGTCTCAAGAGCGCTCAGTACCTCTCTATAAGGTCAATAATGTGATTCAGGGGGCCGACGGGCTGTTAAGCACATATGGATCGATTCTCGTGGGCCCTTCGAAGACGGCTGCGGACGCGTGGTCGGCGAAGGAGCTAAACATTGTATCGAGCTGTGTGGACGTGGATGTTGCAATGGTGGCCTACCTATCTGATGAAATCGCCGCGGATCCGTACAAATACATGCTCCACTATCTCGGAAAGATTCTCGTGCTACAGGGACTCTCGGGAAAGGTGGGGGAATTTCTCGCCGTCAAGAACGAGGCGAACAAAGATGTTCTCAATCTTTTCAACTGGAAGACGCCTAGTGTACCGGTCCTCGCGCGCGACCACAGCTTTCAGGCGTGGTGCAGAGAGGCCTATGTCTGGTACCCTGAGGACAATGCGCTCCCTACCGCTCAGGAAGTCGACGCCTTGCGCTCAGCCTTCCAATTCGGCTGGGATTCGACGCCCACGGGTCCTATTTTGTGTCTAGTGGATGACGGCTGGGTTTCTGAGAAGCTCGTGGCAGATCTCGAAACGGAGTTGGGGACTGACGACATGCGTTTCGTAGCAGTGCGGGCCACTGATTCTATGATTGAGCTCGCTGAGAAATTCAATGGGGCCGCGGGAATGGTGACATTTTCTGATAATCCTCTGAGTGCCCTTTCGTGGCTTTTACCGAAGGGTGCAAAAGTCTGGGAGATTCAGTCTGAGATGAAGCCGACTCCTGGTCTAGTTCACTTGGCTGGAGTGGCTGGGCTAAAGCATACCATGCATATCGTGGCGCGGTCGGCGCCCCAGAATGTAATTGAGAAGGGGCTAATTCTGAAGGCGCTCTGTAAGATTATTGGGGGGCTTGTTATCGCTCCTCTACCAGTGGCAACAGCTCTCCCAGTCGTCCTCATGCCACGTTTTAATCTCGAGGGCTTTTTCGCACACGCTGGAGACTCTTTCCGCGAAGTCGTGAAAATCTGGGGGGAGCGAAAGTACGTGACCGTTCGCGAGTCAGACTCGCCCCATATCTGGCTTGGCGGAGAGGGCGAGACACTCCTCTATGACAGGCCGACCCTCCAGTGGCTCGAGGCAGCACCGGCGACCTGGAAGAAGGCCCTATTTGGAAATCCTGCGCCGCCGAAGGGCGGCAGCCTCTGGTCCTTCTGGCCCCGCCGCCCGCGAATCGTTGAGGAACTCGTGGCACGCGGGGCGCCTTCTAAGACATTCGAGGAGCGCACACTCGGTACAGTTTTTTACGGGCGGTCTGAGAATGCCGTCCAGAAGGCGAACAGGACCGCCCACGATTGGTCGACCGCCTGCGATGATTACGTTCATTTAGAGGGGTCCGCCCCGTATCCCTACAGTCACCGCGAGTACCTCGAGCGCCTTTCTAAAGCAAGATTCGGCCTCTGTCTCGCCGGTTTCGGGAAAAAGTGCCACCGTGAGATCGAGTGTATGGCAATGGGATGTGTGCCGGTAGTTGCTCCAGAGGTTGATATGACAAACTACGCTGATCCGCCGGTTGAGGGGGTTCACTATATTAGAGTGGCGAGTCCCGCGGACATGGCAGCTCTTAAAGATTTTGACCCTGCTTCATGGCTTGCTATGTCAGATGCGGGCAAGGCGTGGTGGGCTAAGAACTGCTCTGTGAAGGGCCTGTGGGAATTAACAAACCGCGTTTGAATCTGGCAAAATAAAATCTCTATATAGATGCTCTTAACCGTTTTAGCTCTTCTGACAGGAACAACTGCAATTGACACAGTCGGTACATATGGATGTACTACAGGTACCTGTGTATTTTCCAACCCCTACCTCCGATTCGGAACCGGCACTCAGAATTCTGTGAATAACTGGGGTCTTTTCTTGCAGCCTTGGTATTTTTCCTCTATTACTAACGTATGGTACAAGCTCACGTATTCATCCTACCCTCTCGATACGGCAATTGGAACCGGCACAGGGTCTACCCAGTGGAGTGGAACCAGTGTAGTAGATTTGTACTCACTAACCCCTGCAGATGCCGTAACCGATTATACGGGGTTTTACGTTAGCGCCGCCGATTCTACGAAAACGGTGGGCTATGGTACTATTGTGGCAAATCGCAGTTTTTTGGTGAACGGTCAAGATATGATCCTCCAAAATACCTTCTCTCTAGGGGCCACGGACCGGTTCGTGAAGATTGTCACGCGTGTAATAAATAAGTCCCCAAATACGATTACAAATGCTCTTATATGGACTGGTACGCGCGATGACTATGTTGGTACAACTGATGTTAATACAAAGACGCGCGGTAATCTTAATACTGGTAGTTTCGTTGCTGTAACTTCAAACTCTCAGTCGTCACGTGCAATTATGATTACGAATCCTACAGAGGGCGTTCTTTTCTACTCGGAAACACCTGGAGTTATGACGGCCTACGCCCTCTGCTGTGCGTTCTCTAACGTTTATAATACTAATCCTTTGTCGCTTGCTCCAATGACACCGAGTCCTACTGATGGATCCTATGCTGCTGTACTTCCTATTGGAACTGTGGCGCCACAAGGGTCAGGTGCCATTACGTGGTATTATGCAGCTGGAGTGATTTCAGCACTTTCTCAGGTGGCTCAAAGTGTAGCGGTGGCCCAGGCAATCGATAGTGGAGTCCAACTGATTGCTACAGATAGTGCAACGGCCACTGCAACTAGCTCAACATCCTCTGTATTTTCAGTCTCGCCGTATTTTACAGAAACATCCTATAGCACTGGCACAAGTGCTGCTACGAATACATCGACATCAACACCCAGCAACTTGCCGTTAAGAATTGTATACTTAGATGCTCCTGCGCCTATCGTAAATATTACAGAAATATATAGAGCAATTGATATTTCTACAGTGCTAAATATATTTATTCCGATATCCATCATAATAATGTGTATGGTTACGTGCAACTGTATGCTGGCCCTTTGCTATTTAAAACAAAAAAGGAACGAGAATAAAATTCTGCGGATTCGTGAAGAACTATTTACACGGGTTGTACCGCCTCAGGCTGAACTCGCCTAGTAATACCAATACCACATAATAAGATATATTATTATCGCAATGATTGCGCTAATAATATGCTCTATAGTTCGGACCAATTTATCTTCCTCTCTGCGGTCTTCCTTTATAACGAGACTGGGATGAGGGACGGTCTTATTCGCGTACATGGTCTTTTTTAGAAAAGTCTAGCGGCTCAATTTTTACCGTGCCAATTCCTCAATCCACACCTTGAATTCTTCGGCACTCCTTTCTACCTTCGCATTTTTTACCTCTTCCGAAGCCTTTTTATAAAAGAGAGAGTCCGTTTTCAATTTACGAATAGTTTCTAGATCATGGGCCACAGGAATTCCAGATGCCCCCGCTTCCAATTGATATCTCTCCTCCCTTGAAAATAGAATTCCAGTAACATTGTAAACAACCCGTATATCACTTTGGTAGTTCCAAAGGGTTACGTTCGAACTTTTAGGACTCTCGAAGGGTCTCTCGTAAAAATCTGCCACAGCCAGAAATTCATACTCTGGGAGGGCCGCCGCGATTTCAAAAAAATCTTTGGAAACCTTCTCATTCATATTTGGCAGTGTGATATAGCGTCTATCAGTGTGCGTGATATAGCGTCTCCAATCAATTAGCGAGGGAGCCTTTCCCAGTCTTACATACTTACAAAGTTTCTCTGCCTTTGACTCGGCAGCCTTATCAAAAACAACGAGAGGTATTTTTGACCTCTGGGCCGTAACTGCGGCCGTTTCAATAACATCCCCCTGTGAAATAATACAATGAGCCTTCGAAAGTACAGATTCTATTTCAGTCTTCTGATAGAATTGCAAAACCGGTACGCCGTTGTAGTTTTTTACAGTACTATGCGGTATAATTATAAAGACCTTCCAACCGAGAGCCTCAACAAAATACTTATTGAGTTCGTGTGCCATTAATTCTGGGGGTCCGCGCCGATCCGGCATATAATGCCGGATAATCCAGACTATTACAGGGGGATTTGCGCGCTGGCAAACTTTCCAAAAACCAGTTGGCACAAGCGGCTCACGAAAGGGTACGAGTCGTTCGTGATTAAACTTCACCTTTTTTCGGACATATAGAATAATGCCGATTCCTAATACTATTGCTAATACTACTATGGAATCGTACAGCATGCCTATTGTTTAGTAAATAAAATAACTTAGCTATATATATGGAGTCTTTTGCAGTAATATCAGGCTCGACTGATAAAAATACAGAACCCGACCTGAAAAATATAGAATCGATAGCAAAAGAGAGATACGCTGCTTATAAAACGGCACATCATGAGTGGATTGACAAGGTAGAGCCTTCGAAATATAAAGATTCTCTTGAAAGAGTGCGCACAAATCCTGAGATTCTCAGAAAGATTCAAGAACGCTTTCCAAATTCTACTGTGAAAAATGTTACGGAGGCCGATGAAATCTACTGGGCCGTATCGCCCAAAGATGCGGTCGGATCGGACCGTTCCCTAGTCGATTGCCACTACGATTCACCATATGCGTGGTTTCCTACCGGCGGCGTTATATACTATAGAGTTATTATTGCCTGTAATGAGAATAATACTGTTACAACTGTATTCCCTGGTGAAAATGCCCGTGTTAAAATGTCAACTAGTGACTTTCATGGACTAGATTATAATAAGGACTGGCACTGTGTAGAGGGCTCTATACCACCTGGAAAACATCGCGTCCTCTTGAAAATGCATTACCTGGTTATTCCTAAGGGAAGCGAGTCATTTGAAGGCTGGGTGCGCTGGATAAATGTGGGGTGGACGGTTATTTCGAGAGAGACTATGCGAATGTCAGCGAATCCTCAGAATCCGTGGGAATGGTTTGTAGCTATGTTAGTCTCAATATCACGAATCTTCTTCAATAACTCATATATATTCTTAGGGATTATAGCGATACTTTTAGTTTTCATATTTAGAAAACGATTTAAGAGGAGGAGATAAGTCGCCTATTTGACGATGCCAGGTTATTTCTTTTTATTCTTTCGCGTTACAGCGTGTTTGAAAGTAAGAATCGTATTATCCTGTTTTCCATAAACAACCCCGCTGACAACCATCGCCTTATCTTTTGTCCGCGTAAAATGCTTGTAAATCTGCCGGTAGTCATCTGGAATATCACATGTCGGGCATCCGTTCTTTTTGTGCTGCGATGTATTTGAATCACTAGTACTCACACGCGGCCCTACAAATGTTCTGAAATAGTCGATATGGACTTTTGGGTTCTCGAGAATTAGAAAATTCTTTATAATTGAGGAACCTGTCATGTAGAATTCGATATGCGTATCAATTGGATAAACATCATCTAGAAGTTTTTTGGCGACCTCGCGAGTAATCATATAGGCATGTGCTCCGCTGAAATTATAGACCTTGTCCCAGCCATCTTTCATGCGTTCCATGATTAAAGTTTTGTGAAAGTATCCTAGAATCCACATACCCCAGTTATCGGGAATACGCTTGTATTCCTCGTTAATCATCTCAATATTTTCAGGGGTCCATACGGAATCATCCTCTAGTACTATGCAGCTAGGTGAATCAGACTTTAAAAAAGTCTCCCATACACGAGCGTGACTTAGTGTTGCACCTATAGCTCCCAGAGTCGCAATCTCGTAGTGGGAGCGTCTGTAATTACGGTAAATACGAAGCTTCGTACTCATTGATATACGCTTGTCTTTGCGGAAATTAAGTTTCTTACCGTTTACTCCTGAAACCCGTTTTATATTTTTAAACACGTGAACCGCCTCTTGTGACATAAACCGCTTCCAGCGATCCTTTCTCTCGTTCATATTAATCACGTATACTGGCATATTTTGTATATCACCCATTAGAGGTGTCCCTACTTAGGGCCCTTTTTATTTCCCTGCCCTCCATAACTCTTCGCCTTAGCCTTCTGCTGCAGCCCAGTCTGGTAGATTTTAATAGCCGCCTCAGCAGTCAGCGCCTTCGGATCAACATTCGCCGGTACACTGACAAACTGCTTCGCCTTCACATCTTTCTTAAACATGTAGATGCCATATGGACCACGCCGGAATTCAAACGCGCCAATCGAGTGAAGAACACTTTCACCCTTTTCCTTGATTCTATCACGAATTGTATCAGCCGTGTCGCCATCCTTCCAGGGAATATTCACTGTACCGCAGACAACATACTTACCGAACGGACCCGTTTTGAGAACCATTGGCTTTCCGTCGTAGTCGCCTAGGGCCTCCACTTCTTTAGCCTTCTTCTGGGCCTCTACGTGCTTCGACGCCACCTCCTCCGTAATCTCGGAGAACGCGAGTCCCGTAGGCCAGCCATAGAAGACCGTCTCCTCTGGCGTGGCACCCTCTATGAGGAGCAGCGGACCCTTTTTCGATTGGACGGCCTTGATACCATTCGTAAAAGTCACCGTGCGTGCTGATTGGACCTGTGTACCTTTTTTCGCCTTCAGCTCTTCGTAGTGGTCCTTGAAAGAACTCCACGTGTCGCGACACAGGTCCTTCCACTGCTCCTTTCCGTCCGAAATGCGGTCCAGGCGCGACTCCATTTGCTTCGTGAAATCGTAGTCAAAGAGCTGTGAGAACTCGCGCACACAGAACTCGAGAGCGGATTTGCCGAGAGCGGTTGGGGCCAGCTTATTCTTTTCCGCACCGACCTTTTTCATGACTTCTACTTTGGTAGGAGGCCATTGACCCAGTGTAAGTTGATAGCTAGCAACACGTACATCCTTCGCCACCGAGTCCTTCTTTTCAACGTATTCTTTGTCGAGAATAGTGCCAACCAGTGATGCGAAAGTGCTGGGGCGACCGATTCCACGTCGCTCGAGTTCGCGAACAAGGGTGGCCTCCGTGTACCGGCCGACGGCCTTAGTTTCCTTTGGGGCGGCGGCGAGGCTGCTCCACTTAAGTTTGGACCCTTCTTTCAGACTCTGGCCTAGCGTCCAGGCCCCTGATGGGGCTACACCCAGAGTATCGGACTCATCTTCGTCGAGATCGGCAATAGCTTGCGCGACCTTCTTCCAACCAAGAAACAGCGTCCGCTCCCAGACGGCCTTCCACGGCATTTCTGCAGGGTCACCTGAGGCGAGAAACCATACAGTACGCTCCTCGCCCTTACAGGGGGCCATTACACTCTGAACCGTGCGATTCCAGATGAGTTTGTAGATTTTCCTATCAATGGCGGACCAGTCTGCGTCTGTAGGCAGCTCTGTGGTCTCGACATGAGTGGGCCGAATGGCCTCGTGGGCTTCCTGAGGAGGCGTAGCCGTTGCGCCTTTCACAACCTTCTTCTTAGCTACAACAGAAACGACAGCCTTACCGATATAGGCCTCCCCATAGGCGGTACGAACATGGGCCTCGGCATCCAGCCGTGCCTCCTCCGAAAGTACTGCCGAATCCGTTCGCATATAAGTAATATAGCCGGCCTCATAGAGTCGCTGGGCGATTTGCATGGTGCGCTTCGGCTGCGACCCGTAAAGTGCCGAAGCCTCCTGCTGCAGCGTCGATGTAATGAGGGGCTTGGGGGCCGAGACTGTAGTTTGGCGCTCTGCTACAGATGTCACGACGCCTTCGGACTCCGTGTGAATATTTTCCATGTAGTTTAGTGCCGATTCGTGGTCCTCTAGAGGGTCGTCAAGCCGCGCTTCGAACTGGCCCTCCGCAGTCCAAGTTCCACTCACAATCCAGGTGGTCTCTGATTTGAAATCCGCAATACTGGTCTCGCGGTCAGCTACAAGACGAAGGGCGGGCGTCTGGCAGCGACCGGCTGAAAGCCCGCCGCCCACAAACTTCCACAGCAGCGGTGAAATTGTGAAACCGACCATCATATCAAGAATAGCGCGCCCCTGTTGGGCGAAAGCACGATTCATATCGATGCGCTTCGGAGCCGCAATAGCCTTCGTAATAGCATCCTTTGTAATCTCGTGAAAGACAATGCGTGGGGTCGTATCAAGAGGGAGACCGAGCAGGACGGCCACGGAATAGGAAATCGCCTCGCCCTCGCGGTCATCGTCTGAGGCTAGGTAGACCTGCTTCGCCTCCTTAGCGCACGCCTTAATCTGTTGAATGGCCTTCGACTTGTCCTTAATAAAGACATAGCGTGGCTCGAAATCGCGGTCGAGTCCCACGGCGTCGAGGCCTTCATCGAGGGCGCGGATGTGCCCCATAGTAGCGATGACCTTCCATCCAGGGCCTAGAAAGCCCTGGATCTTAGAACATTTTGCTGGTGATTCGACAATGAGTAGGGAAGACATTTGTAGTGGTGTCTATAAGAAGAGTTTAATCAATTTTATTGGGGGGGACCGTTTTCTTGTCATCTCTTTCACATTCGGATGATTCTTCGTACATTGCCATACTAATATCATCACAGCAGTCTGTAAAATTATCAAGCTGTTCTTTTATAAACAATTCTGTAAAGTCAAGAACATCATCGAGTTCTGGCTCATCCTTATATTTCATAAATGCAGAAATAGCAAAGAGTGTATTATTTGAGTGCTGCCATAATACTGATGCAACTTTTGCATTTACATATTTACTAAAATATTTATTGAATTTATCAAGATATACATTGCTAAATTCCATATCTGCTTCAGTAATTAGCCACATATCAAACATTTTTTTCCAGTTATTCTGTATATGTTGTGTACAATAATAAATAATTTCAGTTTTAGCTAATGCAAGTTTACTCTCGTAGTCCATTTATATATTAAATTAATTAATGTTTAAGCGTTATTAAGATAAAATTGATACATGTCTCATCAACATAGAATATAAAAATGCTACATCAATTTAATGACGGTTCTATATTAAAACTAATGTCTGCGAAGGATCTAATTTCTGTTCCAGTCTGGAAGGGAAATCGAATTCTTGATACAGAACATGCCTCTAAAATAAAGGAGGCAATTGGTGATAATATAAATAGGCTAGATTCTGGATATACAATTATTCGCTACAATGAAGAGGCATCAGATGGTCGTATTATAATGTCATCATATCTAATTGACGGACAACACCGTGCATCAGTAATTCGCGATTTCTATAATTCAACAGTATGTGAGCCTGATTTTCAGCTAACTATCACAGAACGAACAGTTGAGTCAGAATCAGAGGCAATTGACTATTTCAATAGTATTAATAATGTGAAGCCACAATTCTGGAAGACTGATCCTAATCTTTTAGTTAATAATTATATTAAGGCTCTGGAGGGTCACTATAATAAAAATAAAAAGGCACTTCTCATTCGTTCTGATAACACTAAACGACCCTATTTGGCGGTAAGTACCCTGAGAGATGCACTCAGGATAAATGTGGAGCATCTGAAATCAAGCATTGATGATATCAACAAATTCGTTGAAAGGGTTGACAAGTATAATACTACCCTCATTAACAATTTTCGTATTGATTTTACACAACCAAATGTAAAGGACGAAAAGATAAAGGAGCGAATGGTAAATATTGGCTTCACTCTTGCGTATGATTTAAGAATGCGATGGGTAAAGGAACTTTTAGCCTAGTACGCGAACATCATGCCCCCACGCCCACCATAGACTCTGAAAACATTGTAGGTCTGCGCCCACACATAAATCCTGTAGCGGGGAACCGACTTGAGGCCGCGGAAGGGCTTGAATTCCAAGTCGAGCGAAATCGTGTGAATCTTATCGAGATTCGCCTCGCCAGAGGGGAGCGACGGAGGCAGGTTCCCGTGATTCAGGCCAAAATGAAGACTGTAAAAATACCGATTCACAAAGGGCGACTTCCTCATCTCGTACGATGGTATAAGAGACCTGAAGAGCGACGGACTCGTGGTAACATAACGTACGAGGCTGCCTTCATAGACTAACATTATAGATGCGAGCGGCTCAGAATCACGGAACTGAAAGGCGGGTATGAGAGTGCCAGGAGCCCGCGCGTTTATAGGGTCCGCGTTCGGCCACCAAGGCGCCTGAGGCGCATCGGCCCCAGAGAGGTCTCTCGTAGCCAAGAAGGGTGCGTTAAACATCGGAGCCTCGTACCGCTGCGCGTAAAAAAGAAGGTTCCGCGTCGGATTGGGAATGCGTAAAGGAATCGTGGCTCTTATGGAACCATTTGTATCAAAGGGGTCGAAGGCATAGTGCTGAGTAATGGGTACTTCAATATCTGAGATACGGAATCTATTCGCCTCGGGGCCGTCAAGATAGACATATTCAGCCATTATATAGGTGTCACCTAGCTGTAGGATGCTCGGCATGGTGGCATTCGGTATGGCTGAAACCAGTGTTCCCACTGCAGGGTCTCCGCCGAGACCATAGACGAGTTTCCCGCTGGGATTAGTAGCATAGAAGGGGGAGCCGGCCAGAGGAAAGTAACCTGACCCTGCCACTTGGCCGAGCTTTTCATCGAGTGCTACCTTTGCAGAGCTTACATATAAGCTATTCAAGGCAGCAAACTGCACTGTTAATTTAACGGGATCAGATGCAAGGGCGTCAACAGGTAAATAGACACCAGGATCTCCTCGGCTGAACCAGAACGGTAAGGGGGTATAAGTGGGGTCAGGTACCGTAGTAGAAAAGCGGGGAAAATTCGTCATGTTTCTTGACAGCATCTTATTCACTAGACCAACCTTCTCAAGAGGTGTGTAGAAGTCGTCCAGTACTTCCATGAGCTGCCCGTCTATCTGCTCGACGCGCGACCCTCCAATATCTATGGTGGCCTCCGAGACAAGGGCGTGCCCGAGTGAATTCGTCCATGTGAAGCGGGGGCCGGCGAATCCTGGGGTGTCCGTTACGGCGGCCTGTGGCGTGAAAATATCGGGCATTGTTGTAACTAAATACAAGCGACCGACGAGATGTCCCTTTCTGGGAATCGTAATAACCGCCTTGGAGCCGAAAGTGGGATTCGTATCAAAATCGAGGCGTACCCATTGTGTTGTAAATCTCCCCGCACGCACTAAAACTTTTGAAAAGAGCTCGACTTTTGGCTGCCCCTTGGGTGGGAGAAGGCGTGAATTCTGTATTCCGCTGTGGAGTACTCGCAGGAGCGAGGCCACCATTTCTACACTAGCTTAAGGCCTTATTTTAGACGGCTAAATTAGAAATGGTAAATAGTGTTTCCAATATAAGAGTAAATAGGGGGGCAACTAATAATTACAACGCATCTCCTAATCTTATCACGGGGTTTGTTTTGATTGTTATTGCAATGGGTATTTTTATATGGACTTCAGAGGCTTATAGTGGTAAACCATATAGAATGGCTCCAGCCGAAAATGCAACTGGCGATACTCTTAAATGGTACGGTATCATATCGATACTTGCATATGTCATATTAATTGGGGGGTTGATTTTTTTGGCAATTGCATTTTCCTCAATTATCCTGTCAGGAACACCATTGTCTCTTCTCATAGCCCAGCGTTTGTTATATCCTCCCACGACTACACAAAATAGAATATCTGAATTTTTCATTGCCATATTTGGTATATTCGCAGTTATTACTTTATTTATTTTGGTATCAAGAATTGGAAAATAGATGTGATGTCTAGACCGCAGAGTCGAGTACTAGACGGTACCGTCTAGTACTGAAGTTAAGTACTCCCCATAACCAAAGCCACTCCGTGGCTTTGTATCATGGGGAGCACTTAACTTCTCGTTCTAGCCAGCAGAGTGGAGTACTTAATTTAA
>Ga0114960_10000212_pt1 | contig 47043 bp, 16 predicted proteins | sample C_130625_MF_Meta_FD_92637 | JGI IMG/M metagenome (GOLD analysis project Ga0114960, IMG submission 92637) | Freshwater microbial communities from Lake Croche, Canada to study carbon cycling - C_130625_MF_MetaG | ecosystem: Environmental > Aquatic > Freshwater > Lake | place: Lake Croche, Canada...
AACTGGAGATGCCGTGTTTAGTGGTTCAGTAAGTGCAAGTAATTTCATAACATCATCGGATGGGCGAAAGAAATACTCTATAAGGCCAATTACAAATTACAATACCATTTTATCAACAATCACAGGTGTCCATTTTAAATGGAATTCAACAAATCAAGACGATGTGGGAGTAATTGCCCAAGACCTTCAAGGTGTACTTCCTGAAGCAGTTGTTGAAACGCCTGATGGCCTTCAGGTATCCTATATGAAATTAATTCCAGTTCTTGTGGAGGCGATCAAGGATTTAAAAGACCGAATTTATGCCTTGGAAAGGGGCTTTAACCTGGAGTGCTTAGATGATTAAGAATATGTCCAGTGAACTACCGGGTATGACTTATACAATTGGGAATCCGCCCTTTCAACAGGCACCTTTGACCACTATGTCTAAGGCCCTTCCAATTAAGGATCGAAAGGTTGTTCTCCTTGCAACTGCAACAATCACACTTGATAATCTCTTTTCAAATGGACTCTTCCAGAATGTCTTTGTACTATATCGCATGTTTGATGCCATGGGCTACGCCCCCATACTAATCATTCACGAAAAGCCTTCGGGTCTTGATAAAATTCCTCCAATGCTTCATAATTGCAGAATGATGACAACGGAACAGGTAATCTTACAACCCATTCCTGTTGTTGCCCTTATTGAAATTGGAATGAGCATCGACCCTTTGCTACGTGAATTTGTTAAAATGCTTGGTGGAAAACTAATTAAACTGTATTTGGGGAATATCTTAAACATTGATATTGAAACCCCTATTTTCTATCCAGGCATGAACTTTGCGCACCATGTTATTGAAAAGATTGACCGTATTTGGGTATCACCTCATTATGGCCAGCACGCAGAATATGCTGCGCATATTAATCATGTGTTACCCCCTGAAGACCTTACTCATATGATTGCCCCATATGTCTGGGATAAGTGCATTGTGACTCGGGATGGTGTTGAAAATCTGAAATGGGCTCCAAGGACACCTGAGAATGATACAATTGTTATTATGGAGCCGAATATTTCCTTCCAAAAGTCGTCGCTTGTGCCACTACTTGCCGTTGAACAATGGTACAGAAATGGTGGTAAAAAGTGGAAGGGCAAGGTTGTTGTAGTAAATGGGGACCGTCTTAAGTCGACCCCCCACTTTACATCAAATGTACAAACCGCACTAGATATTTTTACTGATGACCGTGTTGAACTATTAGATCGTATGGATATTTTAAGTGTGATGAAGGCCTATCCTTCGGCCCTTTTTGTCCTTCACCAATTCAATAATGAATATAACTATATGACGCTTGAACTTTTGCACTGCGGATTTCCGGCGGTTCATAACTCGCCGAGTTGGGCGCCCTTTGGATATACTTATAATGGGAATAACGTGACTGAGGCCGCTGCGCAAATTAAGGTGGCCTATGAATCTCACCACGAACGTCTAGAAATATATAAGTCGCATGCGGCAGCCCTAAGTTGGAGACATTCGCCATATAATCCAGATATTCATAGTGCGTGGGAGAAACTTCTAAAGTATTAGATTTATATAACCCTCTTAGAAACCGTCTAAACCCCAATATATATATCTTCTCAAGATATGCATATTGGTATTACATGTCGCATGGAATACTCCGTCTTTAGTTGCGGTTCAACTAATACATCAATCGCAATTGCGGAACTCATGAAGGGCCTCGGCCACACTGCAACTCTTATTAATATGGGAACCGCACAATGGTGGGATGACTGTCTCCAACTAAAGAAGGTCTTTCCAGGAGTCAATCTAGCCGACATAAGTGGTACACAATTTGACCTTGTCTTTGAGGTCGGTCATTATACCCTTAGTAAGGAGCAACGCGCAATTCTTGCAAAAAAGGCTATCTGGGTTCTTCGTAAGCCCGCAGTCCTTGCCGAGATTGAATTAAGTATTTACCCAACATATGTAAATCCCCGTAACACAGAGGGCATTGAAGAAACCTGGCTTCTAAATGATGTAACAATGCCAGATGATGTAACCGCCATTGAGACGCTAACACGTAGGCCCGTGCGTATTGTACCCTTCTTATGGACACCAATCCTTGCAGAAGTTCATTATCGATCAATCAATTCGCCAGTATGGTCTGCCGACCCTACTAAAAAACTTATTGTACACATGGTTGATACAAATACCACAAGTTCAAGCAGTAGTACTATTCCTCTTGTGATTCTAAGAAACTGTGCAAAGTATAAACTCCCTATTGAGACGTGGAGGCTTCATAATGGAGAACTTATTGCCAAGAGTAAATTCTTCGAGCAAAATATTGTAGCACACTGTACAGATCTTGATTTAAGCGGAGAATGCGTAGGCAGACAGCGCTGTGTAGAATGGACGCTTCATCTCAATAATATTGCCCTTGTTCATTTACGCTTTCGGGCACTGCGCCCCGTGCTTTTAGATCTTGCCTGGGTCGGCATACCTGTTGTGCACAACTCAACAGCCTTTTTTAAAGCCGGTAATGGACTACAACGCTTCTATTACAATAACAATTCCATTCAAGGAGGTACGCAGGCTATGGAGGAAGTTGTTAAAATGATTTATACTGACCTTTCAGGATGGGCTGAAGGCCTTAAGGAACGACGTGAGCAGATTCTTCGTAAATGGTCGCCGATTAGCCCGCAAATTAAGGTTGAGTGGGATTTTTACCTTAAACGGCTTGGAATTACTACTGCTACAACAGTATCTCCACTAGCAACTCCTGTAGTAAAAATCAGTGCTGAAATCACCGTTCTTTTCACCGATATGTGGGATGAATTCCAGGCCGACTACAATTTCTTCACGCTACTTCTAAATAATGCAGGCGCAACCTATATTCCTCCAAAATATGTTAAAGGCTATAGTGAGAAAACGATCGGTACTATAGTTCCAGATCTTATTATATTTGGACCATTTGGTGCCAACTGGAGAAACTATCCATCTATACCAAAGATTCACTATACAGGAGAAAATACCCCTGCAATTAATGATAACTCTGTAAAACTCAATCTTGGTTTTGAACACCGTGATATGTGCGGGAAAAACTATCTGCGCTTTCCAATTTGGTTAACTGAAATTAACTGGTTTAGGGGAGATGTTGAGCGGTTAGTAAATCCCAAGCCAATCCCCTTAGATCTTTGTACTAAGGTCTTTGACAGACCTCGCAGTAAATTCTGCAGTTTTATTGTATCCAATCCTAGAAATCCTATTAGAAATCAGAGTTTCCATCTACTAAATTCGTACAAGGAAGTTCACAGTGGTGGCGCCCTTTACAATAATATTGGGGATGAACTAGTTGCTCTAAGAGGTGGTGGTGGGGGAGAATTAAAGAAGACGAAATTTATGATGGATTGTAAATTTGCGCTGACCTATGAAAATAATTCGGCACCTGGATATACAACTGAAAAGTATCTACATGCAAAGGCTGCTGGGGCTGTCCCCATTTACTGGGGAGATCCGGAATTTCACCGTGATTTTGATGTTGAAGGATGCATTGATGCACGGAATCTAAAAACACCGGAAGAACTTATTGCACTTGTAAAGGCTTGTGAATCTGATGAAGCATGGGCCACAAAGGCATCAAAGCCTGCGCTCGATTCCTATAGAGTCGAACTAGCTCGTAGAACACTTGCAGAGTGTGCAAAGCGTATTTATAATGTGTTAAACATTGATATTTCATGCATACCGGATTCTATTGGAGCAAAAATGAACTCAGAAGATGCATCATATGGAATGGAATATTTTTCACAGCCTGAAAAGCCACTACAGGTTTCACAAGCACAAGTACAGGCTTTACAAGTTCCCCTCTTAGTCACATATGTCACCTTTAATTTTCTAGGAAGCCTACAGCAGTGGCTCGGTTCAGCTGCAATACAGCTTCAGGCCTTTCCAGATATGAAGGCAATTGTTTTTATTGGAGATGATATTGCTCAGGAAACACTTGATAAGCTAAAGGAAAAATATGCATTTGCCGATTTTGAGTATGTGCCAACAAAATGGACGCCACCTGATTTTTCTGATTTCTGGGAAGCTGGGCATTATGCATGGAAGATTTGGATTTACCATACTCTTGTGAATCGTGAAGCTCTTTCAAACAAACTTATTTTATACATAGATGCAGGGGCCTTATTAGTTCGTTGGCCAACAGCATGGATGCAAAAAGCAATAAATGCTGGAATCGCCTGTTTAGAAGATCCTCGTGAAGAAAATGATCGCTGGTGTGGCGATGCATTTTGTGAAGCTCTAAAGGTGACGGATGAAGAGCGTTCAAAAAATCAGATTGTTGCAGGAATTATTTGTTTTGTAGGTGGACACCCTGTACCCAAGAAATTTTTCGATGATGCATTCACATATGCACAACGCCGTGAAATTATTGTTGGACCACGTATTTCAGGTGTTTCAGCAAATGGAAAGTCATATGGCCATCGCCATGACCAGAGTATTTTATCAATTCTTGTCTATAGACAACAAATTCCTCTTGTACCTCTAGACACTGTATATTGTGATCATAGTATGCGCCGGACCTTCCAGAGTGGGAAAGCAATTTATGTGCACCGTGGAAACTTTCAGAAATCAATCCCCTTTCTTCCAGGAATTGAGGATGCTTTTGTAATTAACTTGGACCGGCGGAAGGATCGTATGGATAAATTCTGGGAAAGCCATCCAGAACTTGTTGACCGTGTAAATCGGCAGCCCGCCTATGATGGCCTTTCCATGGAGTTCACCGAAGAAATGAAGACTCTTTTCAAGCCAAATGATTTCTTTTGGAAGAAGGCGGTCACAGGCTGTGCAATGAGTCATTTAAGTCTATGGTGGAAATTGATTAATGAACACCCAGATATTCATAACTATCTCATTTTTGAGGATGATGCTAAAATGGAACCTGACTGGGAAGCTACATTAGGGGCATCAATGGCTCATGTTCCAGAAGATTATGATGTCTTATACTTGGGTGGGATTCTTCCACCCAATCGTGCCGGATTTGAACGTCTAATTGAACCTGTTACAAAGTATTATAGTCGTATTAAGGAAAATGTGATGTTTGGACAGCATGGACCGACTCGTTATTTCCATTCTTGTGCATATGCGTATATCTTATCTAGAAAAGGCGCCCTAAAGATTCTTAAAAACTTGGAGGCAAATAAGGGATATTGGACAAGCGCTGACCATATCTTATGTAGTCCATGTGATGTTATGAATCTCTATTTTTTAACACCTGTTGTCGCAAAGTGTTTCCAAGATTCGGATCCGGCCTATGCAAACAGTGAATTTAATAACTTTTCACGCATTGATAAATTTGATAGTGACCTTTGGAATAATGATGAGCGGTTTTCGGTGTCTGTAAGCAATGTAGAAGATGCTACAAGTATAAAAGGGCTTCTTCAAAAGATTTTTAACAAGCCAATAGCAAAAGCCCCTGTAAAACCTACTAGTCTAGAGCCTACAGTAAAGCCTCCTAGTTTTTTACCAATGGTACTAGATTCAAACAATAATGAACTTCCTGTAAGATTTATGCGACACAACGATCATAAAGTCAGTTTTTTAACACTAATTGAGACTGATTGGCTCTTCTATCTATTTGGAGGTCTTAAAAGTGTGACTATTGATATAATGGATGAAGGCGTGTTACCGACTGACTGTCCTATTGTCATTTTACAGCGCCCGTACATTGCTGCAATAACAAGCATACTTAATAAGTGGGATGCAAAAGGCGTGAAATTTAAGATTCTCCATTTAAGTGATGAAGCCGACACTCATATTGGTGCCCGTGACCCATTAGATGCTTATGCCTTAAATGGATGCAAGAGTGTGTTAAGATTTTACGTAAGAAATGACTTTCCTAAGGGAACCGAGTCAAAGATACAGATTATTCCCTTAGGATATAAGTGGAGTCCTTTAATAAATGATGAAACACCCCTAGCTAATACTCCTCAATTACCTTTCCGTGATATACATTGGTGTTTCTACGGAACAAAGTGGTGTAATAGAATGGAACATATGAAACCTCTTTTAGAATCAAAAATGGTCAGCTCATATGCATTTTTTGATAACTGGATGCACCCTGACAATTTAGCAAAGACAGAATATCTTAAGAAGATGATGTCATCAGTATTTGTTCCTTGCCCCGATGGAATTAACCCAGAGACCTTCCGAATTTATGAGGCGCTTGATGCAGGTTGTATTCCAATTATTATACATACTGAGCGGAATGATATGTGGTTTCGTTGGATTTCATCTCATGTACCAATTTTAGATATTAGTTCATGGGATAACGCAGTGCGAAATATGTATCAACTTCTTTCAAAGCCAGACACACTTGAAATATATAGAAATCAGGTACTAAAAAGCTGGGCAACATGGAAGCTAGTTCTTCAGGCGCAGACAAGATCGTGGCTTCTTAGTGAGACGCAGAAAAATTGAAGTCTGTTCCAAAAATATAAATCTTATCAAAAATGTTTTACCGCCTATTTGCAATGATTCTTTCGGCCTCCAAGCCTGAAAGGGTTAGTTTGGGTCGCTGGGGATATCATTGGAAAATTAATAAAAATCTGCAGAAATACTACGAATAAGTTAACAACACGCATACCAAGGCCTTTCTTGCTTAAACTTATTCCAAGAATCAACAGTGTGCGTTGAACCCATTGATTGATTACAGCGGGCACACAGCGGATACAGATTTTCTATAACTGTTGCACCGCCCTTTGATTCAGGAATTCCATGGCTTACATGGAAATCAAATACATTAATGCGATTTGAACACCAAGGTGTTAGACACTTATGTTCAAAGCGCTTTCCAATATGCTTTATCCACACGGCTTCACGGAGTGCTTTGGGAATTTTTTCTTTACGGGTCATTCTACCATACTTTTAGTAACAAGGGTTAAAGTGGAATAGCCTATTTGGTTTAGAATGTCCGAAGACTTTATCCCATCATATCTGAAAAGCCTGGAAGAGATCCTGGAAAATGGGGCCAGTGTTTCAGCACAGCCAGTGTTAGAGCCTGCAAGTTCAGAACCTGTAGTACCAACAAATAACCTCTCTCTTTCAAATATTGGCTTCGGCTCAATGTTTACAACTGCAACAAATACTAGTTCTAAGCAAAAGCTAAAGTGTATGCTAGTAAGCACTCACTGCCATCAATTCACAGGATATTCCAAGGTGAGCCACGGAATTCTTAGTGAACTCTCTAACCATTCGTGGATTCAGCTTACGCACTATGCCTTCCAAAAGAATACTGATGTTCCACCTGGATTTCGCCCTTATCCACCAAATGTTGATGTAATTGATGCAATGGCCCTAGAGAAGCCCGTACAACAGGGGTTCGGCTATCATGCCTTACCTGATACGATTCGCCGGAAGCGCCCTAATGTTGTTATTCTTTACAATGATCTAAGTGTCGTAAGTAAATTCTTGGAGGAGATTCGTAAGTCGGGTATTCAGCGCAACTTCCAGATCTGGGTCTACTGCGACCAGGTCTATACAATGCAACCCCAGATCTTCCTTGATGTTCTTAACCGGGATGCCGACCGTATTTTCACCTTTACGCCCTTTTGGAAGAAATGTCTAAAGGACCAGGGAATCACTCGCCCAATTGATATTCTCAGCCACGGCTTCAACGCAAATACCTGCTTCCCTATGCCAAAGGAACTTGCCCGAAAACAACTCCAACTTCCAAATGATATTTTCATTTTTATGAATCTAAATCGGAATCAGCCACGGAAGCGCTACGATATTCTTATTATGGCCTTTGTAGAACTTGTTGTAAAGTATCCTACGCGCCCCCTTTACTTACTTTGCATTTGTGACAAGGGTGACAAGGGAGGATGGTGGCTTTTTGAGCTCTTCCAGCGTGAACTCAAGCTACGGGCGGTTTCTCTTGAACTCTTTGGGAATCGGCTAATTATTACGAGCCAGAACATGTCCTTTAAGGACGAAGAGATCAATCTGTTTTACAACTCGGCCGATGTGGGAATTACCACGGCGGATGGAGAGGGCTTCGGACTCTGCCAATTTGAACAAATGGGCGTGGGGATTCCCCAGGTTCTTCCAGACATTGGGGGATTTAAAGAATTCTGTTCATCTAGTAACTCTATTTTAGTAAAACCTGCTGTCCGGTATTATGTTCCCAATGGATTTAGCCCTGTAGGTGGAGAAGCGCATGCATGTTTGCCACACGATGTTTGCCTTGCCATGGAAGAGTATTTGCTAAACTCTGAGAAGCGCTTAGCCCACGGCAAGACTGCCCGTGAAACTGTTTTAGAGTACACGTGGTCAAAGGCGTGCGAGCCCCTTCTTAAACGCTTGACAACAGCTCTTGAAGACATTGACACTAATGTCTAGCCAATAAAATAGGGAGTATGACACTAAATAAAATAAGGCGAGTTGTTGCATTTTTATTATTGGGTGTCGGCATTGTTTATATTGTATTATTTATTCAAGCCTATTTTAGCACAATTTCAGAGGGGTTTCAAGTGGGAACATCATGTCAACTAACATCAATCGGTGGTCGAAATACCTATTTATGTCCCGATGATAACTCTGCATATTTACTTGTTGCACTCGGAACAACTACTCCTGTTTGTTATACAGATCGAAATATCAACTATTCTACTATATATGATTCAGGAACTGGTCAAAATATTAAATTTTCTACTGCTATTGGTTCGGTCGGTTATACTTGTTACGATATAAATGGTGAGCCTCAATTTGATTCTACACGGGGTGTCTATTTACCATTTAATCCCATTATAGATAATGATTCTATGCCTAATAATGGAATAAATGATTATAATATTGGAGCAAATACTTTTATTAGTGGATATAACTCATTCGGTTCTGCCTACAAAAATACAGATGATCTAAGATCAACAGTAAGTACATTAGGTCTTGTAAATATAAAGTCCGTGCAGTCCAGACTTCAGACACTCTCTACGGGGTATTGTGCTACGGGTTTAACAATACATACAAATGCAAATGCATGTGGCGCAATAACATCTGCATTAAATACAACAGGAAGTATTATAAATGATAATTCAGATACTTCACTCTCTTTTATCAATAGTACCTTATACAAGAGCGCCAGCACAATAAAATATAACTTCTATAATAAATTTATGCAATCATTTTATACAAATCCAACTGTTTTTATAAGTAGCCCCCGCGTCGCAGAATATATGGGAAATAAATAATTTATATACAGAATGTGGAAGCCACTCTTAAAATATGGAGGGGTTTTTCTTTTAGGATTTATTGGTGCTTTAATTCTTGTTGTAGTTGTTATTCGCTGGGGAATACACCAACTATTTATATCCCGAGAGGGATTTCAAGCACCAAATGTAAGTGGAGGCGAAACTGCCGCTACATGTGCAATGATGAAATTAATTATTGAAAAATCTAAAGCAAACTTACAAAAGGCTCAGGAAATTGCAGATGCTGAATCTATTAAAAGACTTCAAGCCTCTCTTGATTCAATACAAGCTGAAATGAAGAAAACGGGATGCTAATAGATTAGTTAAATATACATGGAATAAATAAAGATAACCTCAAAGAAATCAGATAAGAATAGTATATTTCTTTAGAGTTTAATACTAAATATGGTGGCAGAACTAAAGCAATACCACTAAGGAGATCTAGAAATATTCTTATGAATAGAAAATAATACTGCAATGTACATTGCTCTGCTAGTTAGACAGTACATATATTATTTATATCCCGAGAGCTAAGTACATATGACTCTACAAGCTAGAATAATAAATAGCGCTAATCTATCTAAATAGAATCTATTCAGATAAAATAGGGCATGGGCTACAACCATATATGGCAAATTATATTAAAAGTACTTTTATGTATATCTATTTGCATATTAGGTATATTTTTATTTAGTTGGTCCAAGAAATATTTTGCTGAAGGATTTCAAGGCACAACAACTCTTGAGCCTGAGATACTTGGAACTGGAGTATATGGAGGAACAGTAAGTTCTACATATGAAAAAGGGGCCTCACAAACGAGTAGTGCTTCGAGTGTTCCAACTAACGTAGTCTTAATAAATCTTAGTGGTACTGCTGGTTTAAAATATTTTAAGTTTCAACTACCCGTAAAAATATTGGAAAATAACACTGTTGTTGGAACTGGAAAACTTTTTGCCTATAATAAGCCAACAAATGTTACAATTTTTGCAGAAAGTGGAACACCCTGGACTGTAAGTGGAACAGGAATTACTTGGGCCTCAGGTTCTGGTGAACGCCCATCATCAACTGTTTATAAAATACAAGCAGAATTTTGTGATATAGAAATAAATAAAGCTGATTCAAAATGTAATGCACCTAATATTGGTAATCTTCTTCCTGCTGAAACTCCTGCTGAGCAAAATATATATGATAATTACGAAATGTATAATATTGATAATCCTCCAACGCCTTCATATACTCAAATGCAAAAATACGATATGGCATCAGAACTAAGTAAGTTTGACACAGGTGCTGAAATTCCATGGGACTATGATAATCGCACATTTAATCCGAGTGATATTCTGTGGGGAAATATACACCCCAATGTATCACAGGAAATTTTTAGAACCGCCTATACACGAGATGTTTTAAAAAGTATAAATAATTTAGAATATGATGAATCATCAAAAAAATGGGAATATAAATCACTTATATTTGAACGTACATGGCGTGGTGACGATAGGAGATTTTTACCAGGAATTCAGACAGCTGAATTTTTAGCTGAAACAGGGATTGCAATTGTTGTAGGAGCTGCATATGCTAAACTTGAAGATTCTATTATGACAAGAACAAATTGGGGTAGAACGCAAACTGCAATGATAGATGCAGACAATGCAGGTGATGCAATGAGAAGACAAACTTATTTTGCTGCATTAAATAGTGGATTATCAAGGGCAGATGCAGAAGACTTTTCTAGAAGATATGGTCTTCAGCACTATAATGAACAGATGGCAATGCATGACTTAAATAGTGAAGAAAGGGCTGCATGTAGAGCTGAGTCAGATAGAATTATGGGCGCAACAGGTACTCAACAGCGTATAGATAATGATCGTAATCTTACCAGAATTATGGAGGCAAATAATGCAATGAATGCAAAGGCAGATGAGTTTAGAAATAGGTCTTTAGCACCAACAGCAGTAGCAGATACTGTAGCAAATAATGTAGAAGTTAGAAGAGCAGAAGTTACTAATGCAGGATCTGCACGCTCATTAAGTCTACCAGAGCGTCTATCAAGACCTCCTGAAGTAGATAGCAGAATGAGAGTGAATAGATCTGAATCAAGAGGGATTACATCTGCAATTTTAAGATGGATAGGATTTACTGGTGCTACAAAACTTGCACAATTATCTTCTGGAAAAATTGCCTTAAAACTTGCACGAGCCATCGGTTTTACACTAGCAGGTGAGGGACTTTTATGGGGGGCGGCAACTGCTATATGTGGTCCTTCAGCCGCTGTAACTGCAGGCACATCCTGTGCATTTCTCTTTGCTGCAGTTACAGCAATTAATGTATTTATAGATTTTTTTGTTATTGCCTGTTGCTCATTTGTTCCTGCAATTCTTGCAACCTATATTCCAGATGATGCTGTATGTCCAGCAGGATATTTTAATATTCATGATGCAATGGTTAAACTTCCTGGCGGTGAAGCTGGATGGCAAATTATAGGCGCAATACCAGGATTAGGTGATGGACTGAGTGCCTTTGGTCCTTATTTATGTAGTAAGGTTGAAGGTAGTCCTGCAGTTTTAACCGACGTTGTTTTAAAAAAGGAACGGCTCACACCAGGATATTTTTATGATTCGACGCTCTCTATCTTTTGTGATATAGATAAGGCTCCCATGCCTCCTCCAGGTACTCCAGGATATAATGATCTACAATTTAATGACTCTAGACGTTATACCGAAAATGCTTCTACACCACCTGCCTGGAGTGACAGTGGTATACCTCCAATTTGGGTAGACTTTGCCGATACTACTATGTTAAATAAAATGGCACTGTTTTATTATACATATTCAAGGCGCCTTGCAACAAATAACTATGATGGTACATATACATTTGAATATATAAGTAAATTTTATGGAATTATTGCTTCATCATTATATTCATGTGACGTACAGTGTGAAATTACGAGTGTAACATATTATCAAAATACAGGTGTTGAACAAACTAAGTATATTGTACCAGTTGATCCCGCAAATGAAACAACCTATCATGATCGGCGCTTCTATTTCTATCCTATACAGGTTGAAAATACAACGAAACCTGAAACTGATCCAGAGCGTATAAGTGCAAAGAATATAGAAGATATGTATAAAAGAAAAGGCTATAGCTTTAAAACATGGGAAGAAAGAAAAAACTTAGTAAAGGGAAGCGATAATAATTTAAATGATCTCATGACAGATAATCAAAAACGATATATTGTAACTGCCTGTACAAATAGTGATGGAACTGCTCCAAATGCTGCAGAAGTAGATTCAGAGGGTGCATATGTTGGAGATGCACTCATATCTTTAGGAGATTATAGTCCTACTCCTAATTATTACCCGCCTGTTGTAAGTATTAATAGTTCTATGTTAATTAGTTTAACGAGTGCTTATACAATAGTTCCAATAGATTTAGAGGGGCAAACTAGTAGTAAACTTTTTACCTATAATAATCCACTTATAAGTTTTATTGAAACGTATAAGGATACTAATGGAACAGAATACAATGCAGATACTGTAACTGGAGTTGAAATTGATTCTAGTAATAATATACAAAATCCTGGAAACACCTTTACAGGAACAGTTACAGCATATACAAATTCAACTCCTCAAAAACTTACAATACAAATAACTCGAAATACTATAGCATCAGGTTCTAAAAACTATCGAATAACTGTAGCTACTCGTTCAAGTGGCGCTCGACTTCCAATGAATGATAATGGATGTAGTGCTATTAGAAACAGAGCATTTAGATCTGGTCAGAGAGTATCAATTCCCCCTACAGACCATGATGCTCCTCAATCACCATCATTTACAATTACAACGCCATCAACAACACCAGTAACATGGAACTCTTTTAATTATGAAAATACTAAAAATAATCCAAGTTATCGCACCGGTTTTAATACAGCAAAAATATGGGAAGAAAACTATATAGGACAAATAATGTCAGATTCTGTACGTGATAGAACAATTCTACAGGGTACTGCAATGGGATATGTTGGATTCAGATTTAACTGGGGAATGATTCCTGTTGGTGCATTATTTACACAAGGTGTTTTGAGTACAAACTTTGATCCAGATTGGTCAATTGCATCTCTTTGGTCATGTAGTTACCAAGATATGATACAATCATTTGGAACCTATACTTCAAATGGTGAAATTATAACAATTCAGACAGGTACTAATAATAGATATTTATTTATTAAAAGAGGCCCACTTATAAAATTTGCTCCAGGATATACTCCCACAATTGACAAAATGATTATTAATCTAACTCAAACTGATTGCATAAATCGTAATGCAATTCGTTCTGCAATTAAAACTTATAATACTCAAAATGTAACTGAACAGGTAACAAAAGTATTGAAGATTGAAACAGATAGTAAAAATAAACAATGTTTATATCTTTTTCAAACAGTTCCCTATGATGCCACAACAAATGTAAGAACCCTAAATCGTCCTACAAATAAGGCAGTAGTAGTAAGATATAACTATTCAGATAGTCAATATTCCTTAATACAAGGTACAAACTTAATAAATACAATATTAAATTCTGATGGCACCTATAGCCCATCACCACCAAACTTTACATTATCTATTGCTGCGACTGCTTTTCCAACCTCTGGTAATGTCTGGGATGCTATAATTAAACCAGCTAATACAATACAGGTACGTGAAAGTGATATAGAATTTACTCCAATTACAAACCTTACACGCGACGGTTCAAGTGACACTACACATAGCTATAACTGCGACTCACCAGCCATAAAAAATCGCTTAATCGTACAATTTAATGCAAAAAATAAACTAAATCCTAGAATAACTACAATTAATAATAGCTACGTACCTTCAACTGGTGTTAAAAATGGAGATGGAACCTTTACTTGTATTTATGATGCAAATGTCACAACAATTAATGATAATAGGGGTACATCTAGAACAGACCCTGCTTGTATAACAATGACCTTAATTCCTGCAAATGATTCACAACGTGCACTCTATGATTTATTAGAGGATAATTATCCATCAGCCTATGTGTACCAAGCAGTTCCAAAACCAAATCAATGGATTGATATTCCTCTTCCACTTGTAGCAGAAAAGAATATTTCACGTGGTACCAATTGTGAAAGCATGTCAACTTGCCAACATCCAGATATAATTTCAAATCTTGTAAATCAATTCAATAGGCAAATGGTCGATGGAAAAATCATGAAAGTTAGAAAGGCCTATACGCCATCAGTAGGTTCAAATGTATGCGATTTTGAAGTCGAAATGCTCCGAATAATTCCTGGAAGAAACACCTCAATTATCCAAAAAGAAAGTATACGCATGCCTCTAATAGCAACTCCTGGAGATGATTGCAAATGGGATTTGAATATGACTGGTTCAAATATTCCAATACCTGATACTGGTCTTTCCTTAACAAACTCTGCCTCTGTTGCCCTACTAGATAATCCTTATATATGGTCTCCATCTTATTTAACATCTATTAGACAATCAATTAATGGTGCTTTACTCAACTATTTAAATATAGATGTAAATAATATTCTTTCAAACGCCACAGTTGCAGTCAATAGACAGGTAATCAATGTATATAATACAGTTATGACGGCACAGTACTTAACACACCCTGATCCAACATGTAAGCTAAAATGTAGCGATAGCAATGTAGTACAGGCAATAATTGATAGATACTACGCTGATAACTATCCTGTATCTCAATATGGAGTTCAAAGAGCCCAAATGATGGAAATAAGACGTGTTGGAACCTATACAAGTACTCAGTGTCAAATAGAATTTATAGAAAGAATTGATAACTATAAAAACTTCATTTCATCGGTGATCTTTAGTTCAGATGCTTCTAACCCTGATGCAAAATATAATACAAAATATTATTTAAGACAATACCAATTTGATATGGTGCCAGAACAAGGTGAATGTGCCCATAATATGGTACCGATTACAAATCTCGTGGGCTCTAACGCACTATATAGACTTGATATTAGTGGAAATGGTCTAGCAATTATGTCAGATTCATCTGTTGTATCAAAATCACAATCAGATCTATATTCATATACAGGAAAAGATATTGATTGTGCAAATACTAATGTATTGAATGCTGTTGTTAATAAATATAATGCTGTTCCTGCCTTTTATAATACAAATAAATTTAATACTATAAAAAATATTTCAACTGTTTTTAATCGGCGAACAAATATATGTGAATATAATGCAACAGCCACAAAGTGGTTTAAGAGTCGAATTAATAATTCATATTATGAATTACCAAATCAAAAGATTACATTAGAGGCCCAATGGGGTTCATACAATCCGAGAAAAGCATTAATCTATTCAGATCTTGTGGCAGTTCAACCAGAAGTACTGGCAGAATATGATCCCGCCCAAATTACAGTGAGATTAGATGCAAATGGTGTTTATCAAGCTTATAATAGTATAGGTAATACAATAACTCTACCTTATACATATAATCTTCCCGTTGCGTACGATAGATCCAGAGTATCTACAATACGGTTCAACTGCACTAATGGTATGTGTAGCTTTAGTTAATCTGCGAATTGTGCAACAAAATTATTTCATCCTATAAAATAGTATGAAATGGTGGAAGATTCTAATATGTATAGTTGTTTTTATTTTAATATTAGGAACTGCATACTGGTATTATAATAGTCTAGAAACCAAAGAGGGATTTGATGCTGATGCGCAATCTGTATTGGCAAAAATTAATCTTGTATACCCAACTCATGTGAAGGCTAGAGATACTTCTACATCATATGTAATTTTTGACCCAAGTGCTGCCTATTTACAGGCAGATATTTATGCGCAAGAGTATGCACTTCCTTTAATACAACTTCAAACGCGCGAAGCAGAATTTACAAATACAACACTTAATGATTTATTAACAAAAGAAGTAGATATAACAACTTATGTTACAAAAAATGAACCTAATCCCTTTGAGAATAATAATCCAAAATATGACGTAAGATATTCCGTTTTAAGGTATGTTAATTATGATGAACCAAATATTGATATTGATACTTACAGAAATATACGTAACTATGAAAGACCTGACGATAGTAGTGCAGAAAATACTCAAGCTATAAATGCTTTTTATAGAGCAAGAGATAAAACTTTTATGGAAAAATATAACTTTACAAATACTTTTTATAATCATCCTATGGCATTTATTTTCACAAATGCAAAACCTAATGTGGCCCATATAAATTGTGCAACATCTTATCAAACATATGATGATACTCATAGTTTGCAACCATATATAAAAATGCGTATCGTGGCTGGAAGTAATCCACAATTACAGATTGCAGAATATAATGCAGGGACTACAAATATTCCTTTCAAACATTATATACTATCCAATTTTTTTACAAATGCATATGGTCAAATTTGTGGATCACGTGGTCGGATGAATAACTGTAGATTTGAAGACTGGTCAAAATCCTTATTTAATGCCTGGAACTATGCAAAAGGTACACAAACTAATAAACTTTGTGCTTCTATAGCAGGAGAAAAAGATGGAACTGAAACTAATAATCCAGGTCCTGGAATGAATACTAATATTTTAACAAATCCATTGGCTTTTACTCTTAAATCATTTATGAAAACTCCGTCAGATATTGTAAAAGCTATGATAAATGATTTTGTTACTACAAAGGGTGTAACACCACGCGGCGATTATGATTATTCTAAAGAATATTATAGAGATGCGACTACTAATATGCAACTTTCAGATTCAAAATTATTATACAGAACAGTACCTATTATTGGAACAATATCTGATGATAATAAGCTTGAAATAAGAAAATCTATCCTTTATTCAATGTATTTTAATTTTACAGACACATCTAAAATATCACAGCAAATATATGTAGGATCTGATCCTCCTTGTAATTTATATATGTTTGTAGATTGTTCAGGAAAGGAAGAATTTATTTATACTAGTGGTACAACAACTTTAAATGCAGAAAATGTAGCATATAATCAAATAAAGAGAGTACTTTTAACTGATGAGATGCTAAAGGTTCTTCCCTATCAAACACGTGAGTATATTCGTAGATGGGCTTTAAAGCGCAGAGCGCGAATTCTTCAATGGTATATTCAAAAGTGTAATGCTATAACAACAACGAGGGATGATTGGTGCGAATTACACAGTGTGTTTAACACCGTTCCACGACCTAACCCAACAACAACTTTACAACAACGATATTGTTGTGCAGTAAACTCAAATACTGCATTTTTTGGACAGAGTAGTTTTACTTGTAAATATCAGATGGAGGGTGCAGCTGGGGGTCTGCTTAGTGATGATTATCGTTTTAAAATAAGTAGATGTAATGAATATCCAGATACTTCTTATCCAGAAATAAATAGGCGTAGTTATAATGAAGCAGCCACAGGTCCCACAGGAGCCACAGGTGCCACAGGTGCCACAGGAGCCACAGGAGCCACAGGAGCCACAGCTTCATATGATGTCGCCCCCAAATTTAACATGATGAGTACTCCTATTACTGCACCTGCAGTCTACATAGTTAAAAGCAATGCAAGTTTTACACCAACTTTTACAGCAGATTCAACCAGCCCAGGAACTTATAAAAATACAATTAGTATTGATACATCACAAGCATCTTCACTCGTGTTTTTATCATATAAAGATATTTATGTAAGTGTGGCCAGTTTAACAACTCCAGCAAATTCATATGGAGCACAAATTAAAGATTATTCAAACGGAACTCTGAACCTTAAAAATATAACTGCAAATTCAATCTCTATAAGTGGAATAATTACTCCAAGTGCAACAACCTTTACACTACCGCCTGATTTTTATACAGTATCTTACACAGATAATAGTGAATTAACTAAAGAATCTACAAATACAACAACAATAACTGCACTACCAATTACTCCTACAATTAACGGTTCAGTAGACCTACAGATTCCACGTGATAATAACATGTTAACAATCTTTCCAACTAATACAAATGTCTTAGTTAGAAATACTAGTAATCCACGTGCAAACTTCATGGGTACAGTTTCAACAATAGATATGCAAACATCCACACTGTATGCAAAAATGACAATTAATAATATTCAATCTATTAATGGAACATTTACAGACAATGCAATATATGCGATTCTTGTAACAAATGCTAGTTCCACAGCTCGTTACTGGTTAACAACACAGGAAAAGAGAATAATACTTAATATGATTGCACAAAAATACTATGAATTAAGTAATGGCACTAAAAAAATGCAAACGATTTTTGATGTTTATCAAGTAGGCGATACAATTTTTGATATTCGTTATTCAACATATGAGCGCAATATTACTGATACAGCAACTATACAGACAAAAATGACTGATTTAACAACTAACTATCAAACATATCGTACCTATAACTTATCAGAGGATCAATTAGCACAGCTAGATCAATCATATGTAACAGATATGATAGAATTAAATAGAAAGCTTGATAAGGCCGTTAAAGGAGTAGGAACAGGATGTGGTGTTAGTGCGCAGTATATAGTAATAAGACGTACTGATGTAAATAGTAGTACAACAAAGGCACTTGTGACAGATCTTTCTGGCATCCAACTTTCACAAGTAATTGTAATTGATAATACAGGAAATAATGCTGCAATAAATTCTCTTGTTAAGTCAACAAGTACTTATACATATGATTTTGAAAATGTAAATTCATATTTGTATATAAGCCCTCCAAATTGTACTGTCGCCGCCGATGGATCTATAAAAGATTCTGCATTGAATGTAATGGCAACGGCTGGCACATGTAGGCCTGTAACTCAAACTGGAACTGGCAGTAGTATAACATATTCCGCAATTAACTGCATTAGAGATAGTGCAAGTGGAACAATTTCTGTGAAACGCCCTACCAATAATGATGGAGATACCGTTGCGGTAAAATCTGTAAAATTAAATAGAAATCAATCGCTCGTTGATGGAGCAGTAAATCTAATAAATCCAACTACTACCACAGATAATACACCGGTAACAGAAATTTCTGCTGATACAGGAACCCTTACAAGGGTTGATAGACCAGTAACTCTAATAGATCCAACTATTAACAAATATAATACACGGGTTATGCCATACTATTTTAGAACTGAAACTTCTGCTCATACAGAAACTGTTACAATAGATTTAGGAGCTAAGACTGACATTGTTAAAGTACGTTTAGTCTTTCCAAAAGGCTATCGTAGTACAGAAATACCGAATTATGAAGTAACATTTTTAGATTCAATGAAAAATATAATTACTGAAAATCCTAAAGAACCCTCTTCACTTGCTCTTAAAAAAATAGGACGAAGAAATCCAGGATCAGATGCCTTAGATATTGATTGCTCTAAGTCGCCACAAGTAGATGGATGTCCTACTGATTTGCTAAGTCCTTACATGGTTGCACGATTTTATGCAACTATTGATAGTACATATGTTTATGGAAATCCAACAGCTTCATTAAATGCTTTAACATTTACAGGATATTCAACAGGTATTAATGCAGCGTTAACCTTTAATCCAATGTACAATGCAGGATTCATTTTAAATACTGTAAATGGTTCAGGAAATATAAATTACAACCCTATAATTTCATATAACAGAAATGTTCCTATTGTAAACCCAGCAAGTATTTCGGGTAATTTATGTACATATAACGATGGTAAATTTTTAATAAATATTATGCGTGATTATATGAAAAATATTCCAACTAATAAATTCTTATCACGTGCAGATATTAGAACTCTTACTGTACCTTATGAACCTAGAATTTATTCTTATAATGTTGTAAAGATTGTTGAAGCTGGACAAATTTCACCAGGTAAATATGCAATTAAGTGGCAAGAAAAACGTACAAATTTATCAACAAATGTAAAAGATTCAGTAATCGATCGTATGGGTACCTTTATCTATACAGTAAATCAATCAAACTGGGCAGCAAATGATATAGTTTATGATATTGCAAGTTCTAGTATTTATATGACTGTACCATCAGGCGTAACCTATACAACTTGCAATATAAATGTCCCAGACCTACTTCCAGCAGAAGCAGACTCTCTAGACAATGCAGGAGGAGTTTGCCCAAATGCAAAATGTTCAGATACAAATGTGATTAATAACCTAGTTCAGAAATATAATGATTTATCTGGTTCAAAAATTAATAAACAAATATTACGTGTTACAAAAGCAGTAACTGTTTCACCAACACAATGTGATTATGAAGTATATATGCAAAAAAGTACTGAACCTAATACAACAGAACTAAAAAAGATTAGCATGAACCTATCGGTTAGTGCGGGTGCAAATGGATGCAAATATAATTGGGACCAATCAAATATATTAGCTGAATCCGCTGGACAATTTATACAACCAAATACACCATTTCTTTTACATGTTTTTAATTACGTTACTGAGGTAATGCAACCTTATGTTAATAAAATAACAGATATTCAGACAAACCTAACAGGGCTTATAAATAAAAATACAATTAATACTGATTATGCAAGTTACATAAAGGATACCTATGGAGCCTATGGGCAAATTAAGGACCTTGCAGGATGTAATGCTGTTGATAATAATGCTAACAACGCAAAATGTTATTCACCAAGAATTATGAATGAATTTATGAAAACCTATAATAATGCAAATAAAGGATCTAGTATAATTCAACAAATTACACACGCTGGAACTGCATCAGATAGTGAATGTGATTATGTTATTAGTGTAGGAACTATTACATACATTAATGGGCCAAGTGCTACTATAGAATCAAATGGAATAACCAAAGTTATTCGTGCAAAGATGAAGAAATCTATAGATTGTTATTTTAGTGTTGATACTACATATAACAGTGGCGGATATACAGGTGGCCTAATAAATAATACACTGCCAATGACTACTCTTAATATTCGTGCATTAAAACCTGTTGCCTTAGATCAAACACCGTGGACCACACCCATTACCTTAGGTACACAGACTGTTGAACAACTACTTGATTTAACATCAAGCTCAATAGTATTAAATGTACCTCGATCAAATTCCTATATTACTAATACTCTTGTTCAAGTAATAGACATGAATAATTCCAATAATAAATTTAATGCAACTATAGGCACCTATCAAGCATCTAGTGTAAATCCTTCTGCGCAAGCAACACTTACTCTAAACAGCATAACTGCTCTAACAGGAACTTTCAATACAGCAAGTAAGTATACAATTCGTGCAATCCCTCAAAATGGAGTAACTGCATCAGGAATTCCTGCAGTTGAAACAATTGACTATGTTGACTGTACTTCACCTTATGTAAATAAATTATTACCGAATATTGGTCAAAATAGTAGTAGTCAAATGACCAATGTGAGTGCAACTGTTTGTCAAATAAATGGACAACAATATAGATTTGAAAAGGGGCCAGGTACAATAAACTCATTAAATGTTGCTAGATCAGTATCTGGGCTAACTGGAAGTATATCTAATGCAAGAAGTACACTTGATACTACAAATGTCGATACTTCAACTGTATCTTCAATGACTTCTGCAGATGCTCAAGCACTCTATTCAAGTATAGATACTAGTGTTAACCCTATATATGTATCTGCCAATAAATGGGATTTTCGTGTAAATATATCTGATACACTAACTTTTGGAGATACCTATAAACGTATAACCTTTTATAAGGATATATCTAATAGAAATCGCATACGCCTTATAGAAGATGCCCCAGCGTCTTCTGGTTTCGCCTTTTTCCAATTAAATCCAATTACTGTTTCAGATACACAGACTCTAGTAGCAAATGTTGCCAGAACTTGGTGGAATACACAGTATGCGATTGCAAGCGCTGACCAAAATAAAAGTATAATTGGAAATATAACAGGTTGTTGCTATGATGAAAATAATATTACTAGCACTATTATTTTAGTTGCAAATGCATGCGATTATGGAATTTATGGACCAACAGATGTTCGTAATGGTCCAAAAATAAGATATTTTTCTACAGAAATTAGAAAAAGATATAATACTTCTGATATATTTGTATATTCAATGACTGAACTACAAGCACTACCAGCTGGACAAAAACAAATAACCTTTGCAAGTCCAAACTTATATACTAAAGATACTGATTATGATCCATCAAAGGATTTAAATACACTACTAAAAGTAAGTAAATCTTTCAGATATTTAAGATTTAGTGTACAAAAGACACCTGTTTCAGATACATATAGTCAGGCACATGGAATTGGCGGAGGCGGTGGCGCAGAAATTCTCCAAATGAACTTTTATAGAAAAAAGACAAATGAGGAACCTGATAAGACGACACCCCTTATATTCAATTATGCAACATACTCTGTTGATAATATTAAACTTCTAAATTACAATATATATAATACAACAAATGCTGTAATAAAAGAACCTGCTATTATAAATCCTCTAGTAGGTGGAAACGTCACTCTAAATATTTCTTATACAGCAGGATTTTTACAAACTAATTCAGTAATTGTCTATGATACCGCAACTGCTAGAAACTATTTTAGAGGAACTATTAGTAGTATTATAGAAAATATTAGTATAACAGTAGCATGTAATTTTATTGGCACTGGTTCAAACTTTACAACATCTACAAAATATACAATTGCAATTAATGCATGTGCTAATGACTATACTGCAACTCCAGATTCCTATTTATTATCATATATGAAATGTACACTAACACAACCAGTAGCCTATGCTATGCGTACATTAAACTATAATGATGGTATGAATAATTATGCACTCCCATGTGCAATTGGCTATACAAAATCAGGAAGCACATGTACATCCACAGGTATTTATTCAAATGTAGTAACACAAAATCTAAATATGAACTTAGCGGTGCCTCGTTTACAATTAGATATTGGTCAACATTTTAATATTAACTTGAATGAAACAATTACTATTAATTACTTTAATTTTACAACAGGTGTTGCAAATACACGACCAATACAGTGGAAATTAGAGGGATCTATGTGTGGATTAAATAGCAATGATTATTGGGTTCCTATATGCGAACAGACAAGCGATTATTTATATACTAATGAGACCACTGCAACAACTTCTGTTAAAACTGCCAGTGGTAAAAATGTATATAGCTTTGTTTCAACAAATTACTTCCCTATACCTTCAACAAATTGGGACCCTACAACTAATAATATTAATTCAACTATTAATATAAATAATTTAGGAGCACCTGTAAATTATCTTTATGATCCAAGTATAACAGCTATAAGCTATATTCCTCCTGGATCAAGTATATATAGAGAGAATTTTCAAAATCCTAGCGTACTACATAAAACGTCGAACCCGAAATTTAGACAGCAGGTTCCAAATTTAGAAAATTCCTATAAAGTTCCCCTGGAACAGCCAATTTCCAGAGCTCATGCGCAGATGCAATTTCAAACCGAGCGTCGCATCCAATTTCTACGAATTAAAATTTTGAGCACACGGAAAAACACCGGTTCCATCCATATGAGTAAATTAGAATTTGTAACACCGCTTGGCATACTGCCTAATACTCACTATAAAATTAGTAACCCTATGGGTATACATCCAAGTAGAAAAAATGGCCCAGAAGCACTTAGTAATGGCGGTATCTGGATAATTTCCAATAATGAACCGCTTCTTGTAAAATTCAACAGTCTTCCCCAAGTAGTTATTGAAGGGTTCCAATTTGTTGCACCGAATACCAAAAACCCCTTTGATTCATTACCATCTACATGGCTAGTGGAAGCTAGTTATGATGGACGCCTTTGGTCCACCTATAATGAAACCCTTGTACCCCAGAATTTTTCATCATATAATTCACCAGTCTATAAATTTCTAAAAGACATATAGGCATATGGGCAACTTAATATTTTTATTTATATCTATAATACTAGTTTTATTTATAGCCTATTATTTTAATAAGTATTTGGAACCTTTTATAAACCCTGTTGTGGTATCAAACCTTTCTGTAAATCCGGATGAAATTTTCTTAGTAGCAACAAATCCAGAAAGTTTTAATATTAAAAACCGTCCCGATACCTTTAACTATAATGGCACAGGAGTAACATACAGTGATGCATTAAAGGCGTGTACGAATGTGGGTCCAGGAGTTACTCTAGCAAATTTATCAGCAATTGCAACAAGTCCCTCAAAATTATCTCTAAATGTTGCAATAGATTTGAGTGCAAATTGGTGTGCTGCAGGATGGGTTGTAGAAAGTGCAACTACTAATTTGGCCTACTTTCCTATGACAGACTTTGTAAGTTATAAATGTCAATTAAATAATTCAACAAATGCTTCAGTAACTGGTGCAACGCCAACAGCAGGTAAATTCTTTCTTCCTAGTTCTTCAATTAGTGGAACAACTTATAACTATGGAACTTATAATCCTGGGCCCAACGGCAAGGCTTTTGCAATTTGTGTAGGTCCCAAGCCTCCCTTACCCACTGCAAAGATAAACCCCTTTAATAATAATACATATTCAATGTATAATGATTCACTTATGACATATTTGAAAACAGGAGTAAATTCATCGGACCCTTATAATAATGATATCTTTCCAGTAACCTTTACTGATACTCAAGTATATAAAGCCTTAAAAAATGCGACCCCACCCTATAATGCTACAAGTGCACGAAACACTCTTATAGCCAATTATACTGCAGATACAAATTCAGCAACATCGAATAATTTAAATACTGAAATACAAGCATTAGAAAATCCTACAATTGCTTCTAACTGGAATACAAATTCTTATACACAAAGTTGTGGCAGCCTTGCTGCGATATATTCAAGCATGGATTCATCACTAACAAGTCTTACTAATATGTTTAGTGATTTGAGTGGAACAGTCACTAATATGATTTCTGCAAAGGAGGAAAACGGTATACTACAGACAACTATTGCAAATATTTGTATTGGGCAACAGGGTACAACTACTTCAGTAAGTGCTGCATGCAGTCGCTTACTCTCCCTTGATTATGATATTTTATACAGAAATAAGAGCATGGATGGATATACCCAAACAAATACAATTACTGATTTAGATTCCTTAAATTATGCTTTAAGAATCCGTGAATGTGAAATTCAACAATCACTGGGTTCGCTACAGGAAATTTTAACAATAATGAACTGTCCAAATACTCTTAATAGTTTAACAACAAAATACAAAAATAATATTATTGTTACAGATGCTACAAGTAATACGCATCAGGCAATAAATTGTACAACATACTTCAATAAAGATGGGAGCTTTAGCCAAAATGAAACAGCATATTCAGCACCTTCAGGTACATATAAGGATACTGATGGTACTATTAAAACAAATACTTCAGCATTTAAAATTGGACGTGAGATTGAATATAATCCGGTTGATAAACTAAAGATAAGCCTACAGCAAATTAGTCCATTTTTTAGTGGAAATCAGTATTCATCATTAATGTCAGATGTATTAAATCAGCTTTCAGTAACTCTTCGTACTGTGCCACAAGACTATTCAAATCTGCAAAAAACTGCCAGAAATACAAATACTAATATGGGGATGATTGAAACTTTATTTTCTCTGCTTTAGGCGTTTTGTCTTATTTCTGGATCCGCCCTTTTCAGGATTAAGGTAACTTCTTATAAGGTAAGCTTTAGGACCTGTAGCAGATTCTAATGCTGTACGTCCATGAATAGTTAATGTACGATCGGCACCCATATCAAGTAATAATTTCACGACTTGATAATGACCTTCTTCAATTGCATCAAATAGAGCACTCCCGATAGGATTACCTTTATCGTCGAGGCGTAATATATTTACATCTGCACCATTATTAATAAGTAGACGTGAAATATCAAGCCTTCCAAAACCAGCTGCTATCATTAGTGGAGTAAATTCTGCTTCATCAATCTGATTAACATCTACCCCTTTACCAATAAGAAGTTTTACTGCACGCACGTTATTAGCTTCAATTGCTTGTTCGAGTGGTGTATATCCGAAATTTGCTGCTAAATTAGGATTTGCTTGATATTTTCCTTCATTAAGTAGAATATTTACAATCTCATTGTGGCCATTAATAATTGCATGTACAAGAGCCGTAATCCCTTCATTATCTTGGATATCTATAATTTTTTCTGGAGCAGCAAGGTCCTTTAATGCTATTACACGTTCTACATCACCACGGGCGCAGGCAGCCATAAAGGGTGTTCTTCCAAGTGGTCCGAGCTTTTGTCCTGCTAGACTTGCATGTAGACTGGCATTTTCTCTAAAAGCTTTACTTAGTGAACCTACACCAGTAAGATTATTTGGATTTATAAATGCGGCAGGTGTAATTGCTCCTAAAGCACGTAATGCCTTTCTTGATTCATTTTGTTTTCTAAGCCTTCTTATTAATTTTAACATATTCACTACTATTTTATATTTAGATATTTAATACTATATGGTTTTTTTAAACGCCGTCGTGTTCTATTTCTGGATCCGCCATTATGATAATTTTCAGGATACTTTTCTTTAATAAACTTTTCATAGTATTCGAGCTTTTTTGTAACTTTATTCTTTAAATTTTTATCAGTAATTGTTTCAGCCTTTTTTAGCCATCTATCATGAAAATTACTAGGCTTGTCAAGTAGTTTTTCAAGAATATCTAAAGCTAGATCAGCATCTTCCTTATTTTTTTGAGATATACAATGATCTAATGCAATATCAATTGGAGTATTACCTTCTTTATCCATTACATTTTTTTCTATATCGAAATCAAGTAGTCTATTAATAATATGTAAATGTTTATTCTCAACGGCAATAAAAAGTGGAGTTTTACCATTATCTACTTTTGTATAAAGTAAATCATCTCTACTTTTACCCCCCTTGTTATACTGTTCTATATATTCTTTTGGATATGGGTATTTTTTCAATAATTGATTAACAATATAAGTATCTCCCTTTTTACATGCTACATAAAATACAGTTTCACCTTCATTATCCTTTAAAAAAACATTTGCAGTGTTACTGATTAATGTGTTAGCATCGCCAGACTTACCATTTTCAACAGCAAGAATAAGTGCGGTTTGTCCTTTCTTATTTTGTTCATCGATTTTTACTTTAGGAGAAATATTATCAACTAGTTCATGAACAACAGGGCCGCGCCCCTTAATACATGCTAGCATAAGTGATGTATTGTCATCATGATCCTTAGCATTTATATCTGCACCTTTCTGTAATAAATGTCTTACGGCACCTTCATGTCCATTTTTACTAGCAACAATAAGTGGGGTTTCGCCGTTTTCATTTCTAGCATTTACAAGCTTTTCAAGTTCATCAGGCGTTTTATCTTCTAGTGCATAATACATTTGATTCTGAGTGGTGGCAGTCCACACTGTAACTGGTGGAGCTGGTGGTTTATTATTATTTTTATTCGGTAATTTATTATACTTACCCGATTTACGCGATTTACCAAATAATCTAGCAAACATAATACAACTATACTCTTAACTAATATTATAATTACACGCATAAATACTTTACAAACAAATATATATATACATAATAATGAAGACCGAATCGTTAATCCTTATAGGAATTACTGCACTAATTTCATATATGGTTTTTACAAAATCGAAGCCGAGAAAACAGGTTATAAGCCCAATTATTGATTTAGAAATGGAAGAATATCCTTTAGAAGAAGCCCCCGTCTCAAAGCCTTCCAGACATGGCCTACGTAGCCATGTAAATCCCTACGAGATCCACGGCTTCGGAATTGATGCTAAACGCAATGTCGATGAATACGAAATCGAAACCTACTTGGATTTACCCCTTGTCGGGTCGGGCAAGACCTATTTAAATGAAAGCCTTGCCGAAATAGACTCTAATTCTAAACAGTCTAATCCACTCGTATACAAATATTACAGATTGAATGTGCAAGAAACTCGCAGCCAAACCAATACAATCTCTATTGGCGCCATTGAATTTTATAATGGAAATGAAAAAATTACAAAAATAAGTGTATGGGATCCTCACAATGGAGAACGGTATCCCTATAATGGCCCTTGGACCAGTGACCAAAGTAAATCTTTAAATCTTTTCTTTCATGATTCAACTCCAATTACTTCATATAAGATTAAAACATCAATTGAACTTTATGAAAACGATCCATCTATGTGGACCCTAGAAGGTTCAATAAATGCATCATATTGGGTTCTTCTTCATAGTCAAGATATGGAACTTCCAGTAAAGCGTGAACAATATAGTGAATTTATTATTAGCCCGGTTAATATTAGTAGTAACTAATAGATGTCACCTAAATCAAAAAAAATCACTAGAAAAAGACAGTCTGGTGGGGCCCTACCATCATGGCTACAAAATGTAATGAATGGTATTTTTGGTAATAAAACAACAACTATACCAGGGACAACAACTCTTACACCAACAACTACCCTTAATCAGATAGTATATTCAGGTTCTTCTGCAGTTACACAATATGCACCCATAGGAACACCCACAGGCTCCCTTGTAAATTCTGATGGTTCTATTATTGACCCTGTATCAGGATTAATTCTAAGTGGAAGAGGAACTACTAATGCACCTGTTGGTTCCACCGTGACTTCCGCCGGTACCATTGTACCTCCTTTTACAAGCGGAACACCTGTTGGCTCAGTATCTGCATCAATACCAGTCGGCTCAATTGTGTTAACAGATGGTTCAATTCGCAGTCCATTTACTGGTGTTCAATATGCAGGTCCTGGAACAACAACTGCTCCCCCAGGTTCATTAATTATATATGGTGGACTCATTGTTGCTTCAACATCTGGTTATACCATGTTAGGCACTGCTCCAGTAGGAGTGCCTGGAGGCTCTGTTGTAAATAATGATGGATCAATTACAAATCCTGTAAATGGAACTATTGTTGCCCCAGTAGGAACAACTCGTGCACCAGTTAACTCAATTGTTATGAGATCAGGTGCAATTGTTGCACCAAATCCTATTACGATTGCATCAGGAATAGCTATAAATACCTTGGCAAACAGTACAGGCAATACAGGCAATACAGGACGAACAGGCAATACAGGCAATACAGGCCGAACAGGTAATACAGGTAACATATCGGGATTAATTGGAAATGGCGCAACAGGTGCAACAGGTCCAACAGGAAATGCAGGATTAATTGGTATTCCTGGTCCAACAGGAAATGCAGGATTAATTGGTATTCCTGGTATTACAGGTCCGACAGGCCCTTCTGATAAACCAGGACAGATTCTAACTTTTGCAATCCCTGGTTTTACCGCACCAAATGCAACAGAAACTACAACAATATTTGGTAAATATGCTATAAAAAAGGTAGATAAGGCGAATAGTATAGCAGGTGTATATTCAAATGAATCAATTATTCCAAACGTATCAACAAAAACTGGAATTTTCCTAAAATTTCGTTGTGCCTTAAATGGTGGTACTAGTAATTCTGCAATTATTGGATTTACAGATAAACCATCTATGAGCAGAGCTGATGTTCGCTATGGCTTTACTTTAAGGTCGCTTAGTGCTTCCGATGTTGGTATAAGTCCAGATAAGTCAAAAGTTTCCATTATGTGGGAACGGGTCAGTGTACCAATTGATGAAGCCTATATTGGCCTAACAACAATTAGTCCACCAGTAGTCTATGTATCACCATTAGATACCTTACTTATTTCCTATGATTCTAGTAATTTTAAATTCTATATAAATGATGTTCTTGTTGCAAAGCATCCTTTTACAATGGTTCCAGCAATACCACTATACTTTTCTGGATTTATATATACAGCATTAAATACTTCTATAAAGGAACCTGCGATTTTAGATATACAGATGGGAAAATACAATACACAACAGATATTTGATATAATGTTAGGTGGCGCACATAAATCTAGACAAAAGGGTGGTAATATTATTCCAGATTGGTTATCAAATGCAGTAGCATCTGCCACTTCGGCTTTACAGGGTAAAATACCGGATGCGAAAACACTAACAATTTCAACTCTAGATGGAGTAACAGGCCCAACAGGAAGTGCAGGATTAATTGGTGTTTCTGGTCTAACAGGTCCAACTGGTGTTTCTGGTCTAACAGGTCCAACTGGTAATACCGGCCCGGCAGGAGATACTTCAAATACTGGCGCAACGGGTAAGACAGGTCCAATCGGTTTAACAGGTGCTACCGGTTATACAGGTACAACAGGTTCAACAGGCCCAATAGGTCTTACCGGCTTAACTGGTCGTACAGGTCCAACAGGTCTAACAGGTCCAACAGGTCTAACAGGTCTAACAGGGCCAACAGGAGCAAGATCAACGATTTTAGATACATCAATGCCAATTATTGGTAATACTCTCACTTGGGTATCGCCTACTGGATCGAATGATATTACAAAAACATTTAGTATTTACAATGCTGTAGGAAATTCATCGAATAGATACACAATTATAAAAACAACAAATGATCTATTAACGGCTGGTGCATATGCCACTCCTACTCTAATGCCTACTGCAACAAAGGGTGCATTTATTTTAGCAAGAGCAATTGCAAATGGTCAAAATAATATTGCTACCTTTGGATTTGGAATTGCTACACCACCTTTAATCTTTGATTCAGTAAATCCTCCAGCACTCTCCTCTATAAGTCCACTGACTGTACAATATGGTTTCTATATAGGGCAAACAGCTGAGCCTGGAGCAATAAATATTGATATTATGAAACTACAGGTTATTGTAGCTGGAAATCTAATTCAACCTTCATCCACATTTTATGCAACAACAACAAATTCTGTTGTACATATATCACCACTCGACCGTCTAACAGTTGTCTTTGATCCAGTTACTACATTTATGAATTACTACGTAAACGGAGTAATAATTCATCAAACCACTGCATTAGCAAACGCTGTAACTCCAATTACATTGAATTCTTCTCAACTTTATGGTGTTGTTACTCTTACAAATTCTTCAGCAACAACAATAAAGCAAGTAGGTATTGTTGATTTTCAAATGGGAATTTATGATCCATCTAATGTGTCTGGTATCATTATTGGTGGTGGTAAAAAAAATAAGTCGAAGAAGGTGTATAAGAAAAGAGCCTCACGCTCAACCAACAAAGATTAATATAAATCTTTAATACAGAGAGACATTATAATGTCAGGGGATATAAGACATCTTGAAGAGGCAATTATTCTAAATTCTCATAAATTTAGGGGAAGCACACTAAAGGCCCAAAGAGTAATTCATGGAATTCGTGAACTGCAGAAAAAGAAGAAAATGACCCCTGTAGAATATTATCAATTAAATCAACTTATAGAGGTTGTTAAAAAGATTGGAAAAAATAAAACGAAAAAGGCCCGGCATACACTTGAGGGTGGAGCACAAATTACTTTTAATATGGCAGGAAGTGTGGCAAACACTGAAGCCCTACAAACAATTTCTGCAACGCAAGGTGATATTTATTTAAATACATCGGAGAATAATTTATATTTATATGATGGTATAGGTTGGACAAATCTAGGTGCATTTAAAGGTCCAGTGGGAAACACTGGCCCGTTTGGAGGAAATCTTATCGGTTTAAACTTAGCACGAACAAGTATTCCTCAAACTGGCTTAACAGGTCAAATGTATACAGATACAACTGGTAATGTATGGCAATCAAATGGTTCAAACTTTAATATTATTGCAACGTTACATGGTCCAACTGGTCCAACTGGTCTAACAGGTCCCACGGGTGCAACAGGATCAACTGGCCCCACTGGACTCTCAATACCAGGAATAGACGGTGCAACGGGTAAAACGGGTGCAACGGGTAAAATAGGTGCTACTGGTGCAACAGGTGCGACAGGTCTTATAGGTGAACCAAGTCTTGGATATACAGGTCCTACTGGACCCAATGGTGTACCATCAATGGGTCAAAGTGGTGCTACAGGTGCCACAGGTGCCACAGGTTCCACGGGTTTAACAGGTGCCACGGGTGCTACTGGTCTAACGGGATCAACCGGTGCAACGGGATCAACCGGTGTCACAGGTGCAACAGGTGCAATCGGTCTAATAGGATCAACCGGTGCCACGGGTGCAACAGGATTAACTGGTGCAACAGGATTAACTGGTGCAACCGGTCTAACAGGATTAATAGGTGCAACTGGTCTAACAGGTGCCACTGGTTTAACTGGTCTAACAGGCGCACTAGGACCCCAAGGTATACAAGGCTCAACAGGTCCAACAGGTCTATCGGGACAAAAAGGCGTAGATGGAGACCCAGGAATAGCAGGATCACAGGGTGATATGGGTTCTACAGGACCAACTGGAGTAACAGGTGCCACAGGTTCAACAGGCGCCACAGGTATTACAGGCGCCACAGGTATTACAGGCGCTACAGGTGCCACAGGTGCAACGGGTCTTAGAGGTGCAACAGGGGCTACAGGTGCAACTGGTCTAACAGGCGCCACAGGCGCCATAGGTCCTACAGGTCTAACAGGTGCTACAGGGGACACAGGTGCAACAGGTGCAACAGGTGCAACAGGCGCCACAGGCGCCACAGGCACCACGGGTACAACAGGTCCTTCTGCTACTGGACCACAAGGATTTACTGGTTTAGTGGGTTTTCAGGGGCCACAAGGACGAACAGGAGCAACAGGAGAGACTGGTGTAACAGGCGCCACAGGTGCCACGGGTGCAACAGGACGAACAGGCGCAACAGGTACAACCGGTCCTACAGGAGAAACAGGTGCCACAGGAGCAACGGGTCCTACTGGAACAAATGTTACGGGTCGTACAGGTCTTACAGGAGACACGGGTCCGAGTGGTACAGATGCTACTGGAGCCACAGGTCTAACAGGAGCCACAGGAGCCACAGGGGCCACAGGAGTCACAGGAGCCACAGGAGCCACAGGTCTAACAGGTACCACTGGTCCAACAGGAAACACTTTTACTGGTTCCACAGGTCCAACGGGGCCAACAGGAATAAGTGCAACAGGTTTTACGGGACAAACAGGTATTACTGGTCCTAATGCAGTGCCAATAATTCTTGGTATAAATTCTGGATTTGGTACAGGAGTTGGTCCATCAGGAGTAACAGGAGCAGTAGGCTCTACATATTTAGATAGATCAAGTGGTATATTATATACTATTGCGGATAGTTCTCTAAATTTAACATTAATCTCAACGCTAAAAGCTCTAACAGGTCCTACAGGTAGCACAGGCCCAACAGGCCCAACAGGCCTAAAAGGCCCTTTATTTACACCAAACTTTCACTACAGAGGGACATGGTCACCAACAACTCTTTATATGCCAGGTGATATTGTTAAATACTATGAGCCAGATGCAACCAAATTAACACGTCTAAAATCATACTATAGAAATGGAGAGCCAACTGCCTTCATATTTAATGCCTATAATGTCGATATTCTTCCAAATCATGGTGGATGGCTACCAGTAACTAAAACAGTAAGTACAGTAATAAATCCGCCAGGAACTCGTGGAATATGCGCACCACTTGTTCCAAATATTCTTTGTCCAACATTTTTTTATAAAAATTTTCCTACTGATACTGTCTTGCAACCCTTTGTTATTTCATCTACTACAACAAATCTAACGACTATACCAGGCTACGATAAAATATATGCATTTTGCCAAGGGCCTATAGATTTAGCAAATGCAAATGATACTTCTTATACACTAACAGCAAATTATACAAATGCCACAATAATAAATAATACATTCAATGTTTTAAAGACTGCAGGTTGGAATGCTACAAATATTTTTGGTAATTCTACAACACGCCCCTTTGGCCCAAGAACTATGACAGATTCAACAGGTGCAACTTATTCATTTCTAGGACCTGAAATTTTTGGACCAGGTATTACTGTTCCAACATGTGTAATAGATGCCACTCTTCTAACACAGGATTCATATGTAACGACTACAACTACTACTACAACAACAACTACTGTTGCACTCACTACTTTGCCTATTGTTTTCTTATCAGATAGTGCTACAAATGCTAATGGTGAAGGTCGACCATTTCAAGTTACAATTGCAAAAGATAATGGAACTGTAGTAGCAGTATATCAAACTAGTACAAATTTTAAGGTGAATATTGTAGAAGGCGATACATATATTCAAAAACGTGTATTTAGAAATAATACTGTAGGAACTGGACTTATATCATTTACTAGTCCGAGTATAAATACTGGAAATGCATGGTCTACTTTTACAAGTCCTATATCAGCTGATGGATTATTTATATATACGGCATGTGGAACTAGAGTTATAATATTTTCAAGAGCAACAACATCTAATAGCTTTACAATGTATGCGTGGTTTGACATATCTATATCATTATTTCCCTCAGCCTATGATGTAAGATCAATTGCTGTAGTAAACGATGATAATAAATATATTTATTTAACGAGTAGAGGAAATGGGCAATCTATTATCGTTGGATATAATTTAAATACAGGTATTAATGCAAATGTAGCAAATGCAAGTAGTCCTACTACCTTTAAAGTATCTACTGCAATAGCAGAAAATAATAGATGTCACACTATTTATGGATATAAAGATGCATCTAATAATGATATTTTATATTATAGTACTGAGGTAAACATTTATAAAATAAGTGTTCAAAGACAAAATATAACTACTTCAACTGTTACACGTATTGTTGGAGGAGGATCTACTGTTTTATCTACAGCAACAATAACTGGACTTCAACTTGGGACATCTTTTTCTTTAACTGGAAATCAGCCTATATCATTAGGATTTTCTGTTAGTTTAAATAGATTATTTTTTAGTGATAATACAACTGATCCATCTACTGCAAATTTTAAAATTTATGCATTAAATCCAGCTAATAATACTATTGGAAGAATAACTAACATAAGTTTGCCTACACTTGGTTATTGTATCTATGATTTTTTATTAAATGATAGTAAAGGAATAATTTATGTTACATCAACTGATGCTCTAAATGGAACATCTACTGCTACGCCCTATAGATACTCATCAATAGCAACAGAACCAGCAGGATTTTTATTACCAGGTACCATAACTACTACAACAAGAACCCCCCCCATAACTTATAACATGATAAGATGGACCCTTAATAACCCAATTAATCTAAGTCTAGCATTTGGTCCTGGTGCCAACCAAATACCTATTGCAAGTCTATTTTCAACAACAGATGGAACAATATATGGAAGTAATAATTCTGTTGTAAGCGCTGCTATTCCAGCCTCCACTTATCGCATTAATCATGTAGCACCAAACCCAATCAGCGATGCAGATAACACCTTCTTCGGTGTTGCAAATCCTCTTGTACAAGAAGGAGGCGTTTTAACAAACCTTCAAGGTGGTTACAGATCTTATAGTACCCATGTTAAGAAAAAGAAGTCTAAGCGAGAAATTGCAGTACCAGCATTGACAATTTTGCCAAAACAGAAGAAGACAAAGAAGTAACTAAATACTTTATTAACTAATCAAATTAACTAGAAAAATCTATTTAATTCGATTATTTGCTAACGCTAATATTAAAGAAATTTTATTATACCTAAAATACAGAGTTCCATAAATGTCATCAGAAGGGGTTGATACCTTTATAAGTACAATTCATGGAAATTCAGATAAATTTCGTAATAGTAAACGTGAAAGAAGTGCTGTCTTATCGTCAATTAATATAATTAAGAACACTACAACAAATCCTGATGATTCTGCTAAATTAGACGGGCTTATCAGTAGTATTCAGAGTGGTGGTAAAAGATCAGTCACTGTTATAGGTGTCCGGTCATCAAAAAGACAAAAACAAACTCCAGTTAAAATACTAAAAGGGGGTGCTATTGCTCCACCTGAAGGGTCAATTGTTCTTGGAAATGGATCTGTTATTAATCCTAATAATGGAGCAATAATTAAAAATGCAGGATATGTAACCCCCCCACAGGCTGGCGGTATTTATTCATCATCAGGTACAATTATTCCATCTGTTATAACAATCGATAAAGATGCTCCAACTGCAGATGTTGAACCATATACAACTGCACCAATCGGTTCTATTATTCTTGGAAACGGCTCAATTATTGATCGTGTTTCTGGTCAAGAACTTGCGCCCCCAGGAACAATTAAATCAAAAACTGAAACACCCTTAAAGGGCGGTATTACAGTTGCTCCAGCCTTTAAAGTTCTTTTACCAAATCCCCCAGGTAACTATCCAGTAGTAGTACCACCAAATATACCTGTTAATACAATTGTTCTTGTTGATGGTTCAATGTATCATCCTTCAACTCAGACCTACATTAGTCCAGCCGGTTCTACAAATGCTCCTCCAGGATCAATTGTTTCACGCCTACAAACTTTTATTCCACCACCATCTAATGTAATATATGAAACAACAGGAGTAATTAAAAAACCAGATGAAAAAATCCATGCACCTGCACCTCAACCTAAAATATCATCCGATTTTACATATACAACAACTCTAAATACTAATCCAACAACAACACTGGGAAATATACCTGCAAGTAGCGGTGCAATTCCTGCTGGTTCAATAATTGGACCAGGTGGCAGTGTATTAGATCCCTATGGTACAGAAATTCTAGGACCAAATCCAGCACTAGTTAATTATGTAGGATATATAGTAACAGGAACAGGAAGTCTCATAGATCCAAAAACATTAGGGCCAACAACAACACTCGGTATATTTCCATCAAGTCTTATAGGTAAAATTCCTGCTGGAGCAACAGTAACATTTAATGGTGGATTAATAGATAGATTAGGAAATACAATTGCGGAACCCAATCCCCTACTTGTACAATATGCAGGACTAATAGCAACTGCTCTAGGAACCTTTATATCTGCAGAAGAATTTGGTACAACTACAACACTTGGTATGATACCCGCAAATTTATTAGGCTTATTAAAACCAGGCCTCATTGTACAGGCTAATGGTTCAACGCGGGATGCTGCAGGAATAGAAAGGACACCACCGAATCCTTCTTTAGTACGCTATGTAGGTCTAATAACAACTGCATCAGGATCCTTTGTAAATCCTGCATCACTAGGACCAACAACAACACTTGGTATATTTCCATCAAGTCTTATAGGTAAAATTCCTGCAGGAGTCACTGTACACGCTGATGGTTCAACATGGGATGCTGCAGGAGTACAAAGAACACCAGCTAATCCTTCCCTTGTGCCCTATACAGACCTAGTAGCAACATCTGCAGGAACCTTTATTAATTCGAATTCACTGGGAATAACACCAGTGCTAGGTATTTTTCCTTCAAATCTTATAGGAAAAATTCCTGCAGGAGTCACTGTACATGCTGATGGTTCAACATGGGATAATGCAGGAGTACAAAGAACATTAGCTGATCAATCTTTAGTACCCTATGCAAACCTAGTAGCAACTGCTTCAGGAACCTTTATAGATCCTGCAATTTTAGGACAAATACCAATAGTTGGTACAATCCCTTCAAATCTTATAGGAAAAATTCCTGCAGGAGTCACTGTACACGCTGATGGTTCAACATGGGATGCTGCAGGAGTACAAAGAACACTAGCTAATCCTTCCCTTATACCCTATGCAGGCCTAATTACAACATCTGCAGGAAAATTTATTGATCAGAATTCATTAGGAATAACGCCAGTGCTAGGTATTTTTCCATCAACTCTTATAGGCAAAATTCCTGCAGGTCTTATTATACAACCTGACGGTTCAACACGGGATGCTGCAGGAGTACAAAGAACATTAGCTGATCAATCTTTAGTACCCTATGCAGGACTACTAACAACTACTTCAGGAACCTTTATAGATCCTACAATTTTAGGACGAACACCAATAGTTGGTACAATCCCTTCAAGTCTTATAGGTACAATTATCCCAGGACTTTTTGTACAGTTTGATGGTTCAACACGAGATTCTGCAGGAGTACAAAGAACACCAGCTAATCCTTCCCTTATACCCTATGCAGGCCTAATTACAACATCTGCAGGAACTTTCATAGATCCCGCTATTTTAGGACCAACAACAACTCTAGGTATTCTCCCATCAACTCTTATAGGCAGAATTCCTGCAGGTGTCATTATACAACCTGACGGTTCAACACGGGATGCTGCAGGACTAGAAAGAACACCACCAAATTCTTCTTTAGTCGTTTATGCAGGACTACAAATAACTAATGAAGGAAGTTTTATTAATGCTCCAATACTAGGAGAAACAGTACTTGGTAGATTACCATCAAGTCTTATAGGTAGAATTCCTGCAGGACTCATTATACAGCCAGATGGTTCAACAAAGAATAATATCGGTCAAATTATTACAGAAGCAAATTCTACTCTAATGATCTATGCAGGACTAGTAACAACTGCTAAAGGAGAACTTATAAATTCTGCAGTGCTAGGAATTATGCCAATTCTAGGGCATCTCCCTTCAAGCTTAACACAAATAATTAGAGCAGGCTCACTCATACAAGCTGATGGTTCTATTAATAATGTTCTAGGAATACGGGTTACTCCTCCAGATCAAAGCCTTGTGCCTTATGCTTACTTAGGAATTACTAGTAGTGGAGACTTTATAGATCCTAGAACTATAGGACTCGCACCATCCTTGGGAACAATAAATTCAACAATTTTAAATTCTGTTCCTCCAGGTTCTAGTATTACACAAAATGGCTCGATTCTCAGTCCAACGGGTATAATGGTTGCTCCACCAGATCCATCTATGATAAAGTATGCGGGTTCATATATTAATGAATATGGATATATTATACAGTCATCAGTTGTAGGACCACCAACAATTCTTGGAAGTGTTCCAGCAGCTCTTGTACCAAAGATAGCCCAAGGATCAATAGTAAATAGTGACGGTTCTATAGTAAGTCCAACAGGAATTAAGATTGCACCACGTGGCACTATTGTAAATGCAGTGGCAAACTCTGTTGTAGGTGCAAATGGTAATATTTTACCAAGTTATCTGGCTCTAAAAAATACTGTCCCACCGAATTATAGTCTTGGCCATTTATCATCAAGTTTAATGGTAAATATACCTCCTGGTTCCAGTGTTACACAAGATGGCTCTATTAGAAGCCCTGCAGGATTAATAGTAGCCCCAATTAGTACAATAACAACTGTTCCCTCTGGTTCACTTGTAGATATAACAGGTGAAATCTTAAACTCACTACTTTTACCAAAATTTAGTACAATAGGATATGTGTCAAGTTCTCTTCTTTCAGCAGTTGTACCAGGATCAAGTGTACAAAGTGATGGTTCTATTTTAAACCCTATTGGTGTTAAAGTAGCAAATAGTGGCACGGTGTCAAATCCTACTGCAGGATCAATTATAACAAATACAGGAGCTATATTATTAAATAATGGTATGGCAGGTCAAGAAATTGTTCTTGGTTCACTCCCATCAAGCCTATCGACCACTATTATGGCAGGATCTGTTGTAAATTTTGATGGGTCAGTTACAACCCCTTTAGGAATTCAAATTTCCAGTATTAATATACAAAATCCGGTTTTAGGGTCAATTGTTACAGCCTCAGGAACAATTATATCCGCCGGCGATATAATTCCTCCAGTTTCAACTATTGGAACTCTTCCAAGTGGAATACGTATAGTGCCTGGATCTATTATAAATTCAAATGGTTCTATTACAACTCCAGATGGAATAACTATTGCTGGAGCAAAATCGGTTCCACTAAATATTCCTGCAGGTTCTTTAGTAACTGCGAGTGGCTCTATTATATCAGCGGTAGGCTTACCTGTTACTCAAATTATAGATTCTCTTCATTTTATAAATAATCCTATTAATATTAGCAGTTTTAATGGTATTCAAAGCTCACTACCACCTGTAAGTCAAATGTTTTCGCAACCACGTGAAACATTACAGGTCTATGTAAGTCAAACTGATTCAACAATGTGGATTTTTAATAAGGGTATAACAATAGCATCTTCATCTTGGCAGTCACTTGGAAAGTGGAATGGTGATAGAGGTATGACAGGAGCTCCAATTATAAACTATAAGGGAGAAATTCAGACGGCAAGTCTATTACCAACTAATGCTAAAAAAGCTGATACATATCTAGAGATTCTAACAGGTATTTTATGGTACTATGATGGAATAGATTACAAAAATCTTGTAGGTTCTATAGTTGGACTAAGAGGCCCAACAGGATTAATTGGCCCCACTGGATCCACAGGCCCTGTTGGACCAAATGCTGCAGTAATTCCTGATGCAATAACAAGTGCAACAGGCGCAACTGGTGCAACAGGCGCAACTGGTGCAACAGGCGCAACAGGTGCTACTGGTCCTGATGGAATTGTATCTATTGGACTTACGGGACCCCAAGGAAAATCCTATACTGGCCCTACAGGATCCCAAGGCTATACAGGATCTACTGGAGATACAGGTGCAACAGGGGCTACTGGTAGAACAGGAGCAACAGGATCAACTGGTCTAACAGGAGCAACAGGGGCTACTGGTCTAACAGGAGCAACAGGAGCAACAGGGGCTACTGGTCTAACAGGAGCAACAGGGGCTACTGGTTTAACTGGCCCTACAGGAGCCACAGGAGCCACGGGAGCCACAGGAGCCACGGGAGCTACAGGTCTTACAGGCGCTACAGGCGCCACAGGTTCCACAGGCTTCACAGGTCTTACAGGACTGCAAGGATATATGGGTCCAACAGGTGAAAAAGGATTAACAGGTAATAGAGGTCCTGTGGGAACAGTAGGACAACAAGGATTACAAGGTGCAACTGGTGCCACAGGCGTGACAGGTATTACAGGCGCCACAGGTGCTACAGGTAATACAGGTGCTACTGGGGCTACGGGACTAACAGGTCCCACAGGTCCTACAGGTAATATAGGGTTTACAGGTGCTACAGGTGCTACAGGTAATACAGGTGATACAGGTGATACAGGGGCAACAGGGCGAACCGGTTCTACAGGCGCAACAGGTGCTACAGGTCCAACAGGTGCAACAGGTGCAACAGGTGCAACAGGTGCTACTGGTAATACAGGTATTGGATATTCGGGTCGCCAGGGTGATCAGGGTGCTCAGGGCCCAATAGGATTAACAGGCGTCACTGGACTTACAGGTGCTACAGGGCCAAAAGGACTTACAGGAGCAACAGGAGCTACTGGAGCTACTGGATTAACAGGAGCCACAGGCGCTACAGGAGCTACTGGACTAACAGGAGCCACAGGAGCTACTGGTAATTCATATACTGGAGTAACGGGTGCCACAGGATTAACAGGTCCAGCTGGTATTCCATATACAGGTCCAACAGGTGCAACAGGTGCAACAGGTGCTACAGGTGCTACAGGACGTACAGGTGCTACAGGCGCCACAGGTGCTACAGGACTAACAGGTCCAGATGCAGTTACAGGTTCTACAGGACGTACAGGTGCTACAGGAGCAACAGGATCTGCATATACAGGTCCTACTGGACCCACAGGTCCTACAGGTACAAATATGCCAACTAACTTCACCTTTATACCTGGATTAAGTGGATCAACCGGTAATACAGGTATTACAGGACCAACAGGTCCAACAGGAACTAGTGGAGTATCAATAAATAATTTAAATTATAGAGGTACACTGAATCTAACAGTCTTTTATTCTCCAGGTGATATTGTAAAGTATACTGAGTCTAACACAACTGCAGTAACATATTTAGCAAATTATTATATCAATAATACTACTCCCTCGTTATTCATATTTAATGACTATAATATTGATATTGTTCCATGGCATGGTGGAATATGGAGCTCACCTACAAAGAGTCTTGCAACTCTAAATCTTCCAAATCTCCGTGGCGTCTACTGTCCAATTCCACCAATGAACATCGCATCGCCTTTTTATAAGATGACTTCAACTGGCCTTGTGCCTTTCACAGTCCCTTTAGGAGGAACACTTACAAGCACTGAAGGATATGATCAGATTTATGGAATTGCACAGGGAGTTATTGATAATACATCTACTGCATCAGATACAAGATATCAAACAGTAGGAAACTATACAAATGCATCAATAAGTGCTTCTTTTACTATACTACAAACAAGTGGATGGACAAATTATTCTTCATGGACAACTCTTTTAGGATCAGCACAAACAACCCGTCCCTTTGGACCAGCAATTATAACCGATTCTACTAAACCAACAACATTTAAAGGGCCTCGTATCTTTGGACTAGGAATTATTCCTGGAGCATGTGTAATTAATGGAAGTATAGTAACACAGGGTTCTAATAGTGTAATATTATGGACTCTTGATAAGCCTATCGATTTAACTGCAGTTAATTCAAGTTATTATACACAGGGGAGTAGTACTATTGCTCCAATACATACATATCGTATTAATCACATAAACTCAGGATTGGCTGCCGGCGCAAATGCAACTGAGATTGCAGATACAACACTAATGGGTTCTGCACTACCTCTTACACAGGCAGGAGGTTCCGGTCTTACAGAATTAGTTAGTGTTATTAAAAACCATTTTAATAGCAATATTAAAATAACACCTGTTAAAATTAAAAATAACTTATACGCAACAAAACGGATGAAATAAAATATTATTAAGAATTAATGGGTAAGCGGCGTGTAAAGCAAAAGAGAATCCGTAGTAAAATCCAATCAGGTGGTGATAATTTAATTTTATGGATTGAAGTTCCAACACAATCTGATTTACCAGCTATAGGTAATATTAATACCTTATATACAGATACACTAACTGGACATTTATGGATGTACGACACAGGAGTATGGATTGATTTAGGAATGATTAGAGGAAATAAAGGGTTAACAGGTGCAACTGGTCCTGTTCCTGGAATGAATATTGTAGGTATTATAACTAATGTAAGTCAACTTCCACCTCAACCAGTTCCTGAATCTACTATTTATTTAGTGAGTGGAACAACAAATGCATACGTCTCTCAAAATTCTACATGGGTTTTACATAATAACTTTAATGCAATTGGTCCTATTGGTCTTACAGGAGCCACTGGACTAACAGGTGCAACTGGTCAAACTGGTCCCAATTATTATGCTAAATCTGCAACCACAGGCCTTACTGGCCTAACAGGTGCCACAGGAGCCACAGGTGCTACAGGTCTTACTGGTCCTACAGGTACTCCCGGTTCGCAACTATCTAATGCAGTAATGATTGCTATGAGGGGTGATACAGGTGCTACAGGAAATGCATATACAGGTCCTACTGGCAAAAATGGCTTAACAGGAAGCATTGGTCTAATAGGAGCCACGGGTGCAACAGGAGCCACTGGTCTAACGGGTGCAACTGGTGCCACTGGTCTAACAGGTGCAACTGGCGCCACTGGTCTAACAGGTGCAACTGGTGCCACTGGTCTAACAGGTGCAACTGGCGCCACTGGCGCTACGGGTTATACAGGTATTGCTGGATTAATAGGGCTAACAGGACTAACAGGTGCCACAGGTGCTACGGGATTAACTGGTGCAAAAGGTGCTACTGGTGCTACAGGTCTAACAGGCGTTACAGGTCTTACAGGTTACACAGGTGCAATGGGTGATAAGGGTCAACAAGGACCTGCTGGTAGTGCAGATGCAGGTAAGGGTGCATTGGGTCTAACAGGTTTTACTGGTGCCACAGGACCAACAGGGTTAACAGGTCTAACAGGAGCTACTGGTGCCACAGGTCTAACAGGAGCTACTGGTGCCACAGGTCTAACAGGAGCCACAGGTGCTACAGGAGTAACCGGTCTAACAGGTGCTACAGGAGCTACTGGTCCAAGGGGTCTAACAGGAGCCACTGGAGCAACAGGAGCCACGGGTATCACAGGTGTCACGGGTAGAACAGGTGCAACTGGTCTAACAGGTGATACAGGTACTACAGGACCCACAGGTAATGCCACTATTATGGGACAAAGTGGTTTAAGTGGACCTGTAGGTGAAACAGGAGTAACTGGTTCTACCGGTGCCACAGGAGTAACTGGTGCAACAGGAGCAACAGGACTTACAGGGTCCACAGGAGACACAGGAGCAACAGGGCTCACAGGTGCCACGGGTAGAACAGGTCCAACTGGTGTAACAGGTCCAACCGCCCTTTCAATAACAGGTCCAACGGGTCCAACTGGTCGAACGGGTGCTAATGCAAATCCATCAATTGGTGTGACAGGTTCTACAGGAGTCACAGGACTAACAGGAGCAACGGGTGCCACAGGTCTAACCGGTGCTACAGGTCCAACAGGTGCTACAGGAGTTACCGGTCCAACAGGTAATACAGGTGCAACCGGTCTAACAGGTCCTAATATAACAAGTGCTATGGCACCCCAAGGACCACAGGGCTTACGAGGTCCTCAAAATTTAATGGTTCAAACATTTTCAGTTACAGGTGTAACAGGTCTAACAGGTGCAACAGGTCTAACAGGTCTAACAGGCCCTACTGGAGGAATGAATCCTGGTTTTGTTTTTACTGGTGATTTAGTACCTTCTGTAAATTATTATGCTGGAAATGTATTTTTATATAATAATAATATCTATTTTGTAACAACTGGTACAACTGCTACTTCTAATGTAACAGGTACTATGTTATTAAATAATATTGCCGGTACAACTTATTCTACACAAATTAAACGTTCAAACTTCGGACTTGGTATTGATAAATTCTTAATTAAATATTTTTTTGACCCTTCATTGGTATCAGGTGTTAATAATATACCAAAATATAGTATACCATATCCATCTACAACAAGTACAACAAGTACAACAACAACAACTACAACTACTATTGCTCCTATTTGGAATCTTATCAATGCAACTCTTGTAAGCCCAACATCAATATCATCAGATGTTAATAACCCTGATGATATCTGGCCAGGAATTGCGTATTCGACTAGATCATATAGTGTTGGAGGAACTTTTAATATACGTACCACAACTCAGACTGGTGAATTTATGATTGGCATTATTTCTTCTAATGATATTGATACTATAACTTTTGGTCCTTTTGAACAATATGACTATTATAATAGAGTTTTATCTGGAATAGTATTTAATAGAAATGGAATGATAAGCCACTTTATGAATTATGGCGGTTGGTATGCCTCTGCTACTAATTTAAGTTATCCCGCAAATTCTGATATACAACTTGTAATACCTCCTATGAGTGGTGAATACACTTCATCAATGCGTTGTAATTATATTATGAATGGAGTTTCAACACCTATTCCATTTAATAATGAATCCCTAAGTTTTTCTTGGAATACAATAAATGGTTATAGACTTATCATTATATTTAATAGACCTACACTACTAAATAATATATCATTTAAACCTACTTGGACTCTGGATAATACAAGTTTTATAAGCGCAACATCAATCGCACCGTTAATTACTCCGAATAACTACAATGCAGCTGCTTATACAACTCAAACATTTACTACTTCAGGAGGATCTCTTCGTGTATCTCCTGCTAATACAACCGGTGAATTTTTTATTGGTACTGTTGGTGGTAGTGATACTTTAACAGCTCCATATTATTCTAGAGTTATATCGGGAGCTTTATTTAGAAATGGAGTAATGTCACACTATTTACAAAATGGAGGAATTGGCACTGGCAATGGTAGTGGTGCAGGATATTCAGCAAATTCTACTATAGAATTTTCAGTATACGATATGGGATACGGTGATGTTATTTTAGATGGTACTAGATATGCTACTATGATAACAGGTAATCCGGTAGGACCTTGGAATGCACCAGCGACCATTCGATTTATTATTGCATTTAATGGTAATACACAACTAAATAATGTATCATTTACAGCCACCCAGACTGGAGGTTCTAGATCCACACCAAAAAAAATAAAAACAAAGACAAAAAAGTCCCACGCTAAGTCTAGAAAATAACTATATTTCCATAAACTAAAATGAATATAACTTTGGAACCTGAATTACCACGAACAAGGGCTGGATATCTTCCGAATGAGGTTATCCATTCTTTAGAGAAAATTATGGGCCAAGCTGGCACAGAGGCAACAGGGCGCGCCTTACACTTTACCGCAGACCTAGTATGCAGTGGTGGTATTAATAACCTCTTTCGCATACTCTGGGAATATGCGCTCCTCCATATTGGCCTTGCATCACCCCGTGTCTTTGTATATCTGAATCACCGTATAAAGGAAATTGATACTCTTATGAAAACATTACCTGATGAATCAGCTTATAGCTACGAATTATTCCAACTTCGTATTGGAGAATTAATATTAGTTCTTCGTGATGCCCCAACACGTACATTAATTTCTTGGCCAAAAGTTGGACAAGAAACACATGAACAAGGATGGATACGTGGGGCAGTCATAGACCAATTAAGTGAATCGGCCGCTTTAAGGCGTACATGGAATCCACAAGGTGATTTTGCCTTGCTAAGAACGGTGGGAGCAAATATATGTAAATGCATAAACGAAGGTTCCACTGAACGAACCCTATTTTGGATTAAATGGCTCTTAGAAGAGGATGTTATTGCTAGAAAGGCAAATAAGACGGGACTAACAACTATTAAGCGAGGTCCACAAAACAGTACGGATGCATCATACTTTGTTTTACATCTTTATAGTGAAATTTATAAGGAACTTGCTGCAAAAGGCCTAATACGAATGAATGAAGAATTTCAAATGCTTTTAAATATCTGGAAGGAACCACCAAAGGGCTTAGGAGCAACTGCAAAAAAGCAGATCTTAGTGCTACTTACACAGATTCTTATTGAAGTTCCCAAGTGGAAGATTCCTGCTGC
>Ga0114960_10000214_pt1 | contig 47019 bp, 41 predicted proteins | sample C_130625_MF_Meta_FD_92637 | JGI IMG/M metagenome (GOLD analysis project Ga0114960, IMG submission 92637) | Freshwater microbial communities from Lake Croche, Canada to study carbon cycling - C_130625_MF_MetaG | ecosystem: Environmental > Aquatic > Freshwater > Lake | place: Lake Croche, Canada...
GCGCAGTAGGTGACGCCCTTGTTCTCCAATTCGTGCTCCCCACGGACTCCGAGGTGGCGGTGTCCGGCCCCGACGGCCACGATGACGCTCTTGGCTTCGATGACCTTGCCATCAACGGTCAACTTGAAGGGTGAGGAGGAGAAATCGACCGACTCCACCCGGCTCAGATACTGGATACGGGTGCCGAAGCGACTGGCCTGTTCCTGCATCTCCGTCATAAGTTCCGTCCCCTCGATCCCGTTGCGGAAGCCTGGGAAGTTCTCGACGCTCGAGGTGGTCGTGAGGAGTCCGCCCGGTTGCTGGCCCGTGATGAGAAGGGGATTGAGATTGGCGCGCGCAGTGTAGATGGCGGCGGTCCATCCGGCGCAACCGGATCCGATGATGACGACTTGTTCCATCCGGGGATGATAAATCCCGAAACCTGAAAGCTGGAACCTGAAAATTCGAATTCTCGACTAAATCTCCGGCGCAAAGGGGGTGGGCCAGCCTTTGGGGAGTCGGAGAGGGCGGCCCTCCGGCATTTTCACAAAGGCAAGCGCCTGCTGACAGGTGATCAGCAGGGCACCGTCGCGGGGGCGCCGGATTTCGAAGTGACACCAGAATCGTGCCGGCGTTGCTTCCCCGAGGCGTCCGTGGACCTCCAACTCGTCTCCCAGGATGCCTGGGCGCTTGTAGTCGATCTCGGTCCTTACCACCACCGGGAAGACAGAGGTGCGGGCCATGCAGTCCCAGTCCATCCCGAGTTGGACTGCCATCAGCGTGCGTGCCGTCTCGATGAAGCGCAGGTAGGCGATGTTGTGAACCACCCCGCCTGCATCGGTGTCGAAGAACATGACCTGTACGGGGGTAATGATCGTGGAGGATTCGGTGATAGGAATTTGGGAATCGGCCATGGGGCTAATAGGTTTTAATTCAGCTGACCATCCACTAAGTGACCATCCTTGAGGTAAAGCTGGCGATCGCCAAGCGCCGCTAGAGTCGGATCATGGGTGACTGCCACAAAGGTGCGCCCATCCTCTCTGGCCAAGCCGAGGAGGATATCGATGATCCCGGCGCCGGTGGCGGCATCGAGGTTGCCGGTGGGCTCGTCGGCAAAGAGGATGCTCGGATCATTGATCAGGGCGCGGGCGATCGCGACACGCTGCTGCTCGCCGCCGCTGAGCTGTGAAGGAAGATGATCCAACCGGCCCGAGAGGCCGACCCGGTCGAGGAGACTCCGAGCCTTGGCGTCGTGCCCCTTGCTCTGGCGGCCGCCGATCAGCGCCGGCAGGAGCACATTTTCTAGGGCGGTCAGTTCTGGGAGGAGAAAATAGGATTGGAAGACAAATCCCATGTGCTGATTCCGCAGAACCGCCTGCCGGTCTCCTTTGAGGGCAAAGAGCTGTTTCTCCTCAAACTCCACGGTCCCTTCGCGGGGACGCTCGAGTCCGGCAAGGATATAGAGCAGAGTTGACTTGCCGGCTCCCGAAGCCCCCCTAAGAAAGAGCACTTCCCCCTTCGCGACATCCAGATCTACTCCAGTGAGGACATGCAGGTGAGTCCCGGCAAGATCATAGGTTTGTTTCAGGCCGCGGGCGCGCAGATGGATGGTGGGCGACATGGCCAAAGGATGAACGGGTAAGGATCCGGGAGGAAAGCCGAAATCTGAATCATCACGGCATTCTCTCTTTGATAGCTGAATCGTAGCTCAAAGGAGAAACCTTTTGACTCTGAAGGTCCCTCCTTCTACCTTTTTCGTCCGCCTTGGAACGCCATCACACCGCGCCCTCTTGGGGCGGCAACACTTTAGAACTCATGGCCACCCAACTCACGTACGTCATCATCAGCCCGACCGCTCTCCGAAAGGGACGGACAGGGGGTATTCTTGGGCGCCTGATCTCCCGCAGTGGCTTGGAACTGCACACCGGCCGCCTCTTTGCTCCCTCCGCCGATCTGCTCACGGCACTTTCCGGAAGCCTTGCCGGACAGTCCAAGACCTCGGCCTACCTGAAAGGCCTACCTGCAGGTTCACAGGCTCTTGCGCTTGTGCTTTGTGGAGAGGATGCAGTGGCCAAAGTGGCCTCGATTGTCGGCAATGATGCCTCCATGAGCGGCCGAGGGGAGACCCTGCGCGACACCTTCGGGGACCTCGTGGAGGAGAACGGCAAGATCGTCTACTTTGAGCCCGGTGCGATTGCCCCTGCCAATGCAGCCGAAGCGGCAACCGGCCTGAAGCTTCTGGCTGATGCTTCTGATGCCGAAGGAGGAATTCTGGATGCCACTCCCACCTTCCCGGCGGGAACGGCGCTTGAGAAGACGCTGGTGCTGATCAAGCCCGACAACTTTACCTACCCGAACACCCGTCCCGGTGGCGTGATCGATCTCTTTGCGAGGACGGGTCTGGCACTCGTCGGCTTCAAGCCCTTCCACATGTCCGTTGCACAGGGTGAGGAGTTCTATGGTCCCGTGCTCGATTTCCTAGTGGAGAAACTTCCCGATGGCCGCGCCCAGTGGGAGTCGATCGTGGCCTTCATGTCGGGGAAGCGTCCTTCCGAGTGCACTCCCGCTGAGAAAAACGTCCCGGGCACCCAGCCCTGCGTTGCCTTGATCTATCAGGGGCCAGATGCCGTGGCGAAGATCCGCGAGGCCCTTGGCTCTACGAATCCCGCCAATGCTGCTCATGGCACGATCCGCAAGGAGTTCGGAACGACGATCATGATCAACGGCGCCCATGCCTCCGACTCCGTCGAGAATGTTGCCCGCGAGACGGAAATCATCCGCCTCTCCGAGAACGACTTCAAAACAAAGATCGTTGCCGCTCTCTGAGCCGCTGATTTTCCAGCCACATCCCAACCAACCACCAACCAAACCTTCCCATGGACCTAGCATCCCGCGTCAGCCAACTGACTCCTTCACTCACACTCGCCATCGACAGCAAGGCCAAGGCCCTTCGTGCCGAGGGAATCGAGATCTTCAGCTTCGGAGCCGGAGAGCCTGATTTCGACACACCAGAACACATCAAGGCCGCTGCCATCGAGGCGCTGAACGCCGGATTCACGAAGTACACCCCGAGCTCCGGCATGCCGGAACTCCGCACCGCGATCAGCGAGAAGTTCAAGCGCGACAACTCCCTGGAGTACAAGCCGAGCGAGATCATCGTCAGCAATGGCGCCAAGCAGAGCTGCTTCAATGCGATCATGGCCGTTTGCGGCGAGGGCGACGAAGTGATCATCCCTGCCCCTTACTGGCTCAGCTACCCCGATATGGTACGCTTGGCAGGAGCCGAGCCGATCATTGTCCAGACGACCGAGGAGAACGACTGGAAGATGACACCCCAGCAGTTTGAGGAGGCGATGAGCCCCCGTACCAAGATGGTGATCATCAACTCACCGGGCAATCCGACGGGATCCGTCTACTCGAAGGAAGAGCTTCGCGCCATCGTCGAAGTGGCGGCTGATGAGGAGATCACGATTCTCTCCGATGAAATCTACGAGAGCCTGACCTACGACGGCGCCGAGCATGTCTCCATCGCCTCCCTTACTCCCGAGGCCCGCGATCTCACGATCACCGTGAACGGATTCAGCAAGGCCTACGCGATGACCGGATGGCGCCTCGGCTATCTTGGTGCTCCCGAGAAGATCGCGAAGGCGATCGACTCCATGCAGAGCCACAGCACTTCCGGACCCTGCTCCTTCGCCCAGAAGGGTGGTCTGGCCGCCCTCACCGGCAGCCAGCAGTGCATTGCCGACATGCGCGAGGAGTTCAACCTCCGCCGCGAGTACATGTTCGAGCGCCTCTCTGGGATGCACAACGTGACTGCCGTTAAGCCGAAGGGTGCCTTCTATATGCTGGCAAACATCTCCAAGCTTGGCATGAACTCAACGAACTTCGCCGACCGCCTCCTCAGCAAGTCGAATGTCGCCGTTGTTCCCGGGATCGCCTTCGGTGATGACCGCGTGGTGCGCCTCAGCTATGCGACCGGACTTGATGTGATCAAGCCCGGCCTCGATCGATTCGAGGACTTCTGCAAGACGCTCTAAGTTTGCTTTCACGGGGCTGCCCCGACAACCTTTATGAATTCACGAAAGGCCACCTGCGAAACGGGTGGCCTTTTCGATTATCTGGAGGTTCGGCGTCGTGAGGTTGACAAGGCACTTGCCCGCTCGCTGCCCGCGGCTTCCGTTCGTCCAGCAACCATCCACAAGGCGATGCGCTACAGCCTGCTTGCGGGCGGCAAGCGTCTCCGTCCGATCCTCGCGCTGGCGGCTGCAGAAGCCTGTGAAGTCGATGATCTCAAGAATGTGCTTCCTGCCGCCTGCGCCGTGGAACTGATCCATACTTACTCCCTGATCCATGACGACCTTCCCTGTATGGATGACGATGATCTGCGCCGGGGTCGTCCGACTTCCCATAAGGTCTTTGGTGAGGGGGTTGCCGTGCTAGCCGGGGATGCCCTTCTGACACGAGCCTTCGGGCTCCTAGCCTTGGTCAAAACACCCAATCGTTATTCTCTCTCGGTGATGCTTCAGGAGACAGCCGCGGCCGCGGGAAGCCTTCAACTGATCGCGGGTCAGGTGGCTGACTTGGAGGCCGAGGGAAAAAAACTTTCGATTGCCGATGTGCGCTTCATCCACGAGCGAAAGACTGCCGCCATGGTTGTCCTCCCGCTTCGGTTGGGAGGGATGATCGCCAATGCCACGCCACGCCAGCTTAAGGCTCTCACGGAGTTCGGGCAGGCGCTCGGCCTCGCTTTCCAGATTATCGATGACATCCTCGATGTCACCCAGTCGAGCGAACAGCTAGGCAAGAGTGCCGGGAAGGATCTGACGGCTGCAAAGGCCACCTATCCAGCCATGATCGGCCTGGAGGCTTCACGAAAAGAGGCGGCTTGCTTGACCAAAAAAGCCGATGAGGCGTTGAAGATCATGGGGTCAAGGGGATCGAGGCTGGGTGAGATGGGGGCGTTTCTGCTTAAAAGGGCATTCTAAGCGATCAGTTGGTCGGATCAACTAGGGTGTCATGGCGGCCAATTCACCGGATGCGTGATGAGCATTTTTTTGGATTTGGAAAAGTGATGGCCCTTTCGGGAATATCTATTACCGAACTTCTTACCTCAGGAGTTAAAACTGAGACTGGCGCAGTAAGGGAGAACCTAGGATAAAGGAGTGCTTACAAACGCCGTTCATCAGCATCATGGCCTACACCGACAAATTTTTCCGCAAGCTCGTTCTGGATGCCTTTTCCAGAGCACGCCGGGGTGAACTCAGGTTCACCATGCCAGGCGGATCCCGTCGGCTTTTCGGAGGACTAGGGAAGGAGTTGCAGGCAGAGTTGACGGTGCTGGATGAGAATTTCTACCGCCGCTGCGTGCTCTTCGGACCGATCGGGTTTGCGGAGTCCTATCTGGCCGGCGAATGGATCGCCGGCGATCTGACCAAGACGCTCGCCTGGTTTGTGCTTAACGGCGATTACCTTGCGGGCATCCGCACCAAGGAGTCGCGCACGCGCGGTGCCTTCGACCTGCTCGGAACGATCAACAGGATCGGACATGCGCTGCGGCCCAACAGCAAGCGCAAGAGCCGTGACAACATCAGTGAGCACTACGACTTGGGGAATGATTTCTTCAAGCTGTGGCTGGATCCCACGATGACCTATTCGGCCGCCTACTTCGACCCGCCGAACCTCTCGATGGAGGAGGCTCAGCGGGAAAAGTGGGATCGGCTCTGCAAGAAGCTGCAGCTTGCCCCGCACGACCTGGTTCTCGAGATTGGCTGTGGCTGGGGAGGGTTTGCTATCCACGCCGCGAAGAACTACGGATGCCGTGTCACGGCGGCAACCATTAGTGAGGAGCAGTTCCGTGAGGCTGCAGCACGAGTCGAGGAAGCGGGAGTTGCCGATCTGGTCGAGGTGATCTTCTGCGACTACCGCGATCTGGCCGGCCGCTTCGACAAGATCGTTTCGATTGAGATGCTTGAGGCAGTGGGCGATCGGTATGTGGAGACCTATTTTGGAAAGATCTCCGAACTCCTGGCGCCGCGCGGATTGGTCGGCATTCAGACCATCCTCTGTCCGGACAACCAATTTCCGATCCTGCGAGATGGCGTCGATTTCATTCAGAAGCATATCTTTCCTGGATCACTCCTCCTCTCTAACCGCCGGATCACCGAGGCCCTCAATGCAACGGGCGATCTGAACCTTTACGATTACGAGGACATGACTCCCTTCTACGCCCGCACGCTGAAGGACTGGCGTGAGGCCTTCGTGAGAGCGCTGCCCCAGGTCCGTGCCCTCGGTTACGACGAGCCCTTCATCCGCAAGTGGCTTTATTACCTCTGCTACTGCGAGGCCGGATTCGGCACCCGGCACATTTCGGTGGCGCAAATTGTCTACACGCGTCCTGACAACCTGAACATCCATTCTCCTGCCTACGATCTGGGTCATCATCGCGAACCGGCAACCCCCCTTGTCGGAAGCAGTGCTAAGAAAGCGGTGCGATGAGCCCACTCGGACTTTTTCTAGCTGGGCTAGGATTTTCCAGCCTCATGATGGTGGTGGTCTGGATCATTGCCGTGCGTATCAGGAATGCCGGCATTGTGGATATCGCGTGGGCGCTGGGATTTGCCCCCTTGGCACTGCTTTACCGCGTGTTCGGTGATGGGGAGCCTTTCCGTCAGAACCTGATCACGCTTATGGTTGTGGTCTGGAGTGTAAGGCTCGGACTCCACCTCTGGAAACGCGTGATGGGTCACCACCCTGAGGAGGATGGACGGTATCGTGAGCTCCGGAAAGCGGTGGCCGGACATGAGAATTTCTTTTTCTTTTGGTTCTTCCAGGCCCAGGCGATCCTGCTCGCTTTCCTAAGCATCCCGGCGCTCCTTTCAAATTTCGACTCCCGCGTGCAGTCGGGATTCTCCGACTATCTGGGATTTGGTATCTGGGTGCTCGCCATCGGCGGGGAGTGGATCTCGGATCATCAGCTTCAAGTCTTCAAGTCCAACCCGCTGAACCGGGGCAAGGTCTGCTCGGTTGGGCTCTGGCGTTTTTCCCGGCATCCGAACTATTTCTTCGAGTGGCTGATCTGGGTTTCCTTCTTCCTCTTTGCCTTACCGGCGGGCTGGGGATGGGTGACGATTTTCTGCCCAGCCCTGATGCTCTTCTTCCTGCTGCGCGTCACAGGGATCCCCTACACAGAAGAGCAATCCCTGCGTTCCCGTGGGGAAGCCTACCGCGACTACCAGCGCACAACTAGCCCCTTCGTTCCTTGGTTCCCCAAGCATTAACCGAAATACCCAACGATATCGATTTATGAGCCAGCTTGATTCCCTCCTCTCGAAAGGCCTGATCCCTGACGCCGTGGTGCGTGCAGGAATCAGGCACCTTCTCTCTGCAAAACTCCGCGCGGAAGGAGCGGGTGATCTGGAGGAGCGTGACCGGCGGTTCGCGGACTTCCGCAAGCAGCTCGATGAATCTCCTGTCGCCATCAACACGGCTGATGCCAACGAACAGCACTATCAGGTGCCGACGGAGTTTTACCTTCAGGTGCTGGGGCCCCGACTCAAATACAGCAGCGGCTACTGGGCCTCGGAGCACACCACGTTTGCGGAGTCGGAGGAGGCAATGCTGGAGCTCACCTGCCGGAGGGCTCAACTCCAGGATGGTCAGAAGATCCTTGAGCTGGGATGCGGTTGGGGCTCCCTGACACTGTGGATGGCAGAACATTACCCCAAAGCAACGATCACGGCGGTCTCCAACTCCTACACCCAGCGGTTGCATATCGAGAGCGAGGCAAAGCGCCGCGAGCTTTACAATGTGCGTATCATCACGGCGGATATGAATGTCTTTGTCCCTCCCGAGCCCGGTACCTACGACAGGGTCGTCTCCGTCGAGATGATGGAGCACATGAAAAACTATCGTGAGCTGATGCAGCGGATCGCCTCCTGGCTTAGCCCCGTGGGTAAGCTCTTTGTGCACATCTTCACCCACCGGGAGTATGCCTATCACTTTGAGGGAACGGATCCCTCCGACTGGATCACGCGCTATTTCTTCTCTGGAGGAACCATGCCCTCCCACGACCTTCTCCTTCACTATCAGAATGAGCTCAAGATCGAGGAGCGGTGGAAGGTCAACGGCACCCATTACGCGCGCACTTCCGAAGCCTGGCTTCACTCCATGGACGCCAATAACAAGGTGATTACTCCGATCTTGGAAAAGACCTATGGCCTTGCCGAGGCTGCCAAGTGGCGTGCCTACTGGCGTACTTTCTTCATGTCCTGCGCGGAGCTCTGGGGCTACCGCGGTGGCGAGGAGTGGATCGTCTCCCATTATCTTTTCACGAAGTGAGCCAGTGTGCCGATTAATCTGGAAAACAGGAAAGCTGGAATTTAGCAAAGATGTGAAAGCGGGCGTCTGCGGATCGACTTTCATTCCTTCATCTTTCTAACTTCACTTTTCCCTACTGATGCCCCGCATACTCATTCTCACTGCCGGATTCGGTGAAGGCCACAACACGGCAGCGCGTTGCATTGCGGAGGCCCTTCGCGAGCATGTAGGTGTCGATGTCAGGATTGCCGATGTGTACATCGAGACGATGCCCCGGATTACCAAGGTCCTGCAGGCGGGATATGTCTTTGCCATTAACAAGATTCCCTCGCTCTGGGGGGCTATTTTCAACCTGCTCGACCGACCCGGCAAGCTGGAGGCTACCCTCCCCCTTGCCGCCAATCTCCGTGAGGCTCTGCGTAGGGTCGTCGACGAGTATCGCCCGGATGTCCTTGTCTCGACCTACCCCCTCTATGCCTACCTGATCCGTGAACTCCGCAAAAGGGGCCATGAGGCATCACGCGTTCCGTTGATGACGATGGTGACCGACTCCACGGCCATCAATACTTCCTGGTACAGGGCGGGAAGCGAATCCTTCCTGGTGGCTGATGAGGAGACGGCGGATGTGCTTCGCTGCGCGGGGGTGGATCCTGTCAGTCTCCGGACGTTAGGATTTCCCGTCACTCCACGGCTTGCCTCCCTCAAGCCGCTCGAGCCCGTCATTCACGGCGCCGTGCGACTGCTCTATTTTCCGTCTTCACGGGTCGCCCACACACTGGCGGTCATCCGTGAGTTGATATCAGTACACGGCACTGAGCTCACCATCGTCACTGGTCGCCTCAGAGGACTCCACAAGGCGATTGAAAGCGCTGGAATTGTTGATGGAGTAAAGACTCATCTCGTGGGTTGGACCGATAAGGTCCCAGAGCTGCTCTGTTCCCACCATCTCTATCTCGGGAAGGCGGGTGGAGCCATCGTTCAGGAGGCCTTGGCGGCGCAGTGCCCGATCCTTGTGACCCACGTTGTTCCAGGGCAGGAGGAGGGAAACATCGAACTGATCGAGCGACATGATGTCGGCCGGCTGCCCGCCCACTTTCCTGAGACGATTGCCGCCTCTGTCAGGGAAATTTTTTCCAATGACGGAGCGACTTGGAAGCGATGGAAGAAAAATCTGGCCGGTGTTTCCAATCCGAGCGCGAGTCGGGATATCGCGGCCTTCATCCTTGGGAGAGAAGGGCGGTAACAGATCGGTTTCCCGGCCTGCTCCTCTCAGCGGGAAAGATTAAGGGTTTGCAGGAGTTTTGGCCGACCTGCTGAGGAGTTGGGCAAAATAGAGATCGTCGTTCCATGTCGTCACGGCGACCCCGCCCACGGGCTTCCAGCCCTTGGAGAATTGAAGTTGAAGGTCATCGTTGAAGGGTTGCTTGAATCCGGAGATGACCTTGTACTCGAGGTTGAAAACGGAATTGGCCGTTGTCCCCGTTGTTGGGTCGGCATGCATATTTGGCAAGGAAGAGCCGAGCAGGAGGGTGGCGGCAAGGAGGAGGATGCTTTTCATTTCGGGTATTTGGTGCTGGTGGATAACAATGGGTGCTTAAAAGAGATCAGGGTAACGGGTTCGAGCAAGCCCCGTGGAGAAGGCATAAATTTCAGCGGCCCTCTGGGCGGACAGGGCTTGGGCGACCACCTCGCGGCAAGCCTTCATGTCGAGGCTTCGGATTGCCTTTTTTACTCTGGGAACAAGGACTCCGCTGGCACTGAGTTCATCTATCCCGAGTCCGATGAGGAGCGGCGTGAATTCGATATCTCCTGCAAGTTCCCCGCAGACGCCGACCCAGATCCCCTCTGCGTGAGCTGCATCAATGATGGTCTTGAGTATGCGGACAACTGCTGGATTCGACGCATCGTGGAGATGTGCGATCCGTTCGTTGCCCCTGTCGACGGCCATCAGGTACTGTAGGAGATCATTGGTCCCGATACTGAAGAACTTCACTTCGCGGGCCAGAATGTCTGCACTGATTGCAGCACTGGGCACCTCGATCATGATCCCGAGATCCATATCCTCCTGGAAGGTGATGCCCCGTTCACTCAGTTCCTTGATTGACTCCGCTAGCAAGGCCTTGGCGTGGAGGAGTTCCTCATGCCCGGAGATCATCGGGAACATCATTTTTAGATTTCCATGCACCCCCGCCCGTAGGATGGCCCTCAGCTGGGTCTTGAAAATCTCCGGATTGTTCAGGCAGAAGCGTATCGCACGACATCCAAGGAACGGGTTCTCCTCGTGGGCAAGGTCGAGGCACTCTGTAGGCTTGTCACCCCCGATGTCGAGAGTCCTGATGATCACGGCAGCGGGCTTGATCCGCTCGGCAACATGCTTGTAGATAGCGAACTGCTCCTCCTCATCGGGTGGAGTGCTTCTGTTAAAATAGAGAAATTCTGTCCGGTAGAGGCCGATGCCGTCGGCTCCACAGGCAGAAACCTCATCCAGCTCCTCGGGAAGTTCGATATTGGCAGCCAGCGTGATATGGCGCCCGTCCAGGGTGGAGGAGTCGCTTTCGCGGAGTGTTTCAAGTCCCGCCTCGACGTGTTCCTTCTCCTGCGCAAGCTGCTGGTAATGGGCGAGCGTCTCCGGCGACGGGTTGAGGAAGACCTTCCCGCTGTATCCATCCATGAGGACGACGGAGCCGTTCTCCAGATCGGAGCAGATCCCTTCCAGTCCCACGATCGCGGGAATCCCAAGGGAGCGCGCCATGATCGCCGTGTGGGAGGTCTTGCTTCCCTTTTCCGTGACGAATCCAGCGACATTGTCACGGTTCAACATTGCGGTATCGGAGGGGGTCAGCTCATCGGCCACGATGATGTGACTCCTGTCATGTCCGGTGATGTGATGGCCTGATTTTCCCAGCATATGGCGGATGATGCGGCGTGCAACATCCTCCAGGTCGACGGCTCTTTCCCGCAGGTATGGATCCTCGATAGCCGAAAGGGTCTTGATGAAGCGGTGGGAGACGCCGTGAAAGACAAATTCGGCGTTGTGCTTTTCCCGTCTTATACCCTTGATGACCTCATCGATTAGTGTGGGATCTTCAAGCACCAGAAGGTGGGCGTCAAAAATGCCGGCATCACCGGATCCGGCAGATTCGGCCAAGCGTTCCTGGAGGGCCTGAAGCTCGCCACGTGTTGCAAGCAGAGATGCCTCAAAACGAGCAACTTCTGCATCCAATTCATTATCCTGAAGGTCCCGGAATGGGATCGATTCCTCCTCTTGGAAATGGATGAGCACTTTCCCCTCCGAGATCCCCGGGGCGACGGCCATGCCCTGAAAAATCCGTTCAGGCCCGGAGGAGGGAACGGACTGAGGAATAGGATTTTTTTTGCGTGAACGTTTACCCACAACCTGTGGATGTACAGAAGAGAGAGCGCCGGGTCAAAGATGTTATCCCTGCAGGCAAGATTATGCCTCTCCCCGGACCGGTGGCGTGGGTGTCTCGATGGCTTTGCAGATATCCCGCCAACCGGGGAAGTTCCACGCATTTGGAAAGTCTTTGCACTGTTGTGGTTTCACAGCCTGAATCGAGCACTCGTTCCCCTCTAGGAAAAAACAGGCCCCATCCGCCCTGTCGATCAGGGCCAACCCACCTCGGTTCGGGCGCAGGCGAGTATAATCCTGAATAAAGGTATCTTCCTCCATCCCGAGATGGGCGGCGATCGTACCGATTTCATCTTCCGTCACCCGTACGAAACCGGGCCAACGGCAACAGGCCGTGCAGCGTTGGCAGAGATAGGTGGGAGGCATAGCAGAAAGAATGAATTATGGATTATGAATTATGAAGAACTGAATCTATTCTTGAGCTCATGAAAATTCTCATCCTTGGCTCCAACGGCAGGCTCGGTTCCGCTCTGGCCCGATCATGGAGTAAGTCAACGGAGGCGGAGATTATTCCCCTAACCCGTGCCGAGGTCGATCTTTCCGATCCAGAGAAAGCCCAGGCGGGATTGGCATCCTATGATTTTGGAACGGGGGATGTTGTTGTGAACTGTGCAGCTGCCACGGACGTCGATGGCTGCGAGCGGGATCGGGAGCTGGCTACCCGGATTAATGCGGAGGCCCCTGGGCGAATCGCCCGGCTCTGTGCGCAACGAGGGGCCCGGCTCGTTCATATCGGCACCGACTATGTCTTTGATGGAATGCTCGATCGCCCCTACGCCGAGGAGGATGAGGCCAATCCCTTGAGTCATTACGGAGTGACCAAGCTGGCGGGGGATCATGAAGTCCTCATCGCTTCGCCGCTGCACTGCGTCGTTCGTGTCTCCTGGGTGTTTGGGCCCGACAAGCCAAGCTTTGTGGATGCTATCGTGCGTCGCGCACTGAGCAACCCAGAGGCCGCCGCTGTCCATGACAAGACCTCGTCCCCCTCCTACACCGAGGACATGGCGCTCTGGTTAGGAGAATTTTTGAAAACAGAGCTTCCCGGTGGGATCTATCATCTCTGCAATAGTGGAACCTGCTCCTGGCGCGACTACGGCGAATATGCAATGGAGTGTGCTCAGAAGAACGGCATTCCTCTTCTCACAACAAGCGTTGCACCATTGAAGCTTTCGGACATGCAGGCCTTTGTTGCCGTGCGTCCGCCGCACACGGCCCTCGACGCCTCGAAATTTGCGAGGCTCACCGGCATCACGCCGCGTCCATGGAAGGAAGCGGTGAAGGAGTATTTCGCACATTGGCGCCCCTGAATGTCCACGCACCGCTTTTATCTGGAACCCGAGAGATGGATTTCGGAGCACCCTGAACTGGATATTCCGGACTCCCATCACTGCGCCGATGTGCTGCGCCTTGGGGTGGGCGACACGATCGTGATCTTCGATGGTTGTGGCACGGCCGCGGAGGCGGAGCTTCTGGAAGTACATCGCAAGCGTTGTGCTCTTCGGATCGGCAACCCTCACCAGACTCCACCCTTGCGATGTGCCATTACGCTCGCTCAAGCTGTGCCCAAGGGGAAAAACATGGATCTCATCCTGCAGAAGAGCGTTGAGCTCGGTGTGGAGGAAATCGTCCCTTTGCTGACATCACGAACCGTCGTTCGGCTCGATAGCGCGGATGATGGCGAACGCAAAATGGAGCGCTGGCAACAGATTGCCCTCGAGGCCTGCAAGCAGTGTGGCCGTAACAGTGTGCCTCGAGTTGCGAACCCCTCGACTCTGGAGCAGTTCGTTGGACGGTCGCCCGCAGCCGGTCTGCTGCTCTTGGCTTCCCTTCATCCCGATGCCCGCACGATCAAAGAAGTGCTCGCGGAGTATACCGCTGAGAGTAATGGATCGCCCAGTAGCGTTACCATCCTTGTGGGGCCGGAGGGTGACTTCACACCTGCGGAGTTAACCCTCCTGAAGCAAGCGGGTGCCCGGTCGGTGACGCTGGGCCCGACGATTCTCCGAGCTGAAACAGCCGCCCTCTACTGCCTGAGTGTGCTTGGCCATGAACTTTTCTAGAATCGGAGCATCATCCCCAGTGCTTTTCTTTAGCCTTCAGCCTTCGCCTTCCAGCTTGTAACGTCATTCTCCATGTGCGCCGCCCATCTGTCCGATACCCAGAATCTTCCCGATGACCGGCAGATTCCGATCGACCGCGTCGGGGTCAAGGATCTCCGATACCCGATCCGCGTGCGCGACAAGAATCACCTTGAGCAGGGAACGATCGCCACGGTTCAACTGACAGTAGATCTCCCCCACCACTTCAAGGGAACTCACATGAGTCGCTTTGTCGAGGCGCTCAATTTGCATGGTCCCGTCCTGCATGTGCGCAATATCAGGGATATCTTGGTCCAACTCTCCGAAAGGCTGGAGAGTGATCAAGCGCACGTTGACTTTGAGTTCCCCTATTTTCTCGAAAAGCCCGCACCGGTCACCGGATCAGTCGGCCTTCTTGACTACACGGTTCGCTTCAGTGCGACACTTAGCGGAGGGCCCAAGGGAAAGGTGGATTTCATCGTGACGGTGGTGGTCCCAGTCACCACCCTCTGTCCCTGCTCCAAGGCGATTAGTGAATCCGGGGCGCATAACCAGCGGGGGCATGTGACCTTCTCCGTCCGCTGTGCCAAGCCGATGTGGATTGAGGAGATGATTCGTTTGGTCGAGGACTCGGCAAGCTCTGAGCTCTACAGCCTGCTCAAGCGTCCAGATGAAAAGTTCGTGACCGAGCGAGCCTATGCGAATCCCGTCTTTGTGGAGGATCTCGTGAGGAATGTCGCGGGTCGATCCGAGGAGGACTCAAACATTCTCTGGTACCGTGTCGAGGCAGAGAACTTCGAGTCGATCCACAACCACAACGCTTACGCCCTCGTGGAGAGGAAGGGATCCCGCGACGGGGCCAACTAAAGGCCTTCCCTGAAGCCATGGAACGCATCGCCCTCCTGCTGGCAACTATTTGCTATCTCTTCAGTTTCGGTCACACCCTTTTTGCCCTGGGGGCGGGCCGGTTCCAACCGGGAAGGTTCAACTTCATCGCCATGGCGATGGGAGCCTTGTCCCAAGGTTGGTATCTCTCGATGCGAGGGGCGGCAGAGCATGCCTGTCCGATCGGCAATCTCGCGGAGATCCTGATCTTCCTCTCGTGGTCGATCGCCTTGATTTATCTGGTGATCGGCCCAGCCTATCGGCTCTCTCTAATGGGGGCTTTCACGGCACCCATGGTGCTTCTCCTCCAAATCGTGGCCCTGTTATTGCCGGGAGAAATACGGCATGGATTTTTCCGTCCCAATCCCTGGGTTGAGACGCATGCCGCTCTTTCGATAGTGGCCTATGGTGCCTACGGTCTTGCCTGCGTGGCAGGGTTCATGTTTATGGTTCAGGAGGGACAGCTTAAGTCCCGCCGTCCAGCGCCGATCTTTCATCATCTTCCGCCGATCAGCATTCTCTCAGAAGCCATCAAGCGGTTGGTTTGGATAGGGTTTCTACTGCTTTCCCTCAGCTTTGCCGCGGGATTCATTGCCCGCCTCATGGTCTCCGGCGGAAAGTTCTGGTTCTCACTGCTCATCTGGTTTCTCTACGCGGGCATCCTTGTGGGCTCAAAGCAGGGTTTGCTTTCCGGAAGGCAGCTTGCCATCGCAACCTCCGCTGCCTTCCTGCTGGCCCTGATTCTTCTGCCGGTGATCGAAAAACTCTCCGCTCACGCATGAACATCCTCTGCGCCGGCCTCAACCACCGCATGGCACATATCGACGTGCGGGAGCGCTTTGCTGTGCGTGAAACCGAGATGGGCGACATGCTGGGCCGCCTCCGAGAGATCGAGGGAGTTACCGGCGCCGTGATGCTCTCGACCTGCAACAGGGTGGAGTTGTACGCCTCCAGTCTATGCCCCCTCAGGGCACTGGAGGGATTTCGGTTGATTCTTGCCGACCGGGCCGGCCTTGAAGCGCCCCTCTACCATCATGACACTCCTCATGCGGTGAGACATCTCTTCCGCGTCGCAAGTGGCCTTGACTCGATGGTAATCGGGGAGACGGAGATCTTGGGACAGGTCAAAAAAGCTTACGCTGCGGCCGCAGAGGCGGGCGCGGCGACCCGTCCGCTGCACAAACTCTTCCAGCATGCCTTTCGAGTGGCCAAGTCGGTCCGTACGGCAACCCAGATCACAAGCGGCCCCACTTCCATCGGGTCCGTCGCGGTGGAACTTGCCGGCAAGATCTTCGGGTCGCTGGTGGATCGCCGGGTAATGATCCTCGGGGCGGGAGAGATCAGCGAGCGGACCGCCCGTAGCCTTCAGTCACGAGGAGTGCGCAGCGTCATTGTTTCCAATCGGACCTATGAACGGGCGGCCGCACTGGCGGCTGAAATCGGCGGCATGGCCCTTCATTTTGATCACTGGGAGAAAGGCTTCGCTGACATCGACATCCTGATCAGTTCGACAAATGCACCGCACATGATCCTGACGCCCGAGAAGCTGGAACCTCTCCTGAAACTTCGCCGCGGCGCTCCTCTCTTCGTCATTGATCTGGCGGTTCCCCGAGATGCCGACCCATCCATCAATGAGATGGATGGAGTCTTTCTCTATGATATCGACAGTCTGGAACAGATAGCCTCCCAGTCATTGGATGTACGGCGTCAGGAGGTGGATCGCTGCGAGTCGCTGATTGAGCAGCACGTGGGAGGCTTCCTAAGTTGGATGAGAAGCATCCATGGCCCTGAAGCAACACCCTTTGGAAAAAAGGCATGAGCCCGACCTCAAGTCCTCTCATCCTTGGCACACGCGGGAGTGACCTTGCCCTCGCCCAGTCCGCACTCTTCCGGGGGGCGCTTGAATCTGCTCATTCTGGGCTGTTGATCAATCAGAAGATCATCACCACCACGGGCGATGCCCGCACAATGATGCCTCTCCATGAACCGACCGCCGAGGGAGCCGGCCTCTTCACCAAACAGCTTCAGGAGGCGCTCTTGCGCAAGGAAATCGATGTTGCAGTGCACAGCCTCAAAGATCTTCCCGTGGAGACCCCTCCGGGTCTCACGCTCGCAGCGATCCTTCCCCGTGCCTCTACAGCAGACCTCTTGGTCTCACGACACCACGGGGGAGTTGCGGGGCTTCCCGTGGGTGCTGTCGTTGGAAGCAGCAGCCCCCGACGCATGCTCTTACTGAGCCGTCACAGACCCGACCTGAAGTTGGTACCGATCCGCGGAAATGTCCCGACGAGACTCGCCAAGATCGTGCAGGGAGAGGCATTCGACGCAACGATCCTGGCGGCTGCGGGATTGGTGCGTTTGGGTCATGATGTTTCAAAAGGATCCTTACAGCTTGCAGGTGCGACCCTTCTGCTCGAGTCCTTGGAATGGATGCTCCCGGCCCCAGGGCAAGGAGCTATTGCCGTGGAGGCCCGTCACGGCGACCGGGCAGAGGAATTAGTCTCTATTCTGCATGATCGGATGACCGCGCGATGTGTCGAGGCAGAGCGTCTGGTCCTCAGGTATCTTGGTGGTGGGTGCCAAATGGCCCTCGGTGCTCTGGCCACCGAATCCCACGAAGGCATTTCCCTGAAGGCCGTATTTATTCCGTCCGCCGTGACATCTCTCCGTTCCGCTTACGCCTCCGCCAGGTCTCCCTCCCGGGTGGCGCGGCTGGTCGCCGACCAACTTTTGTCCGCATGAAATCCTCGACCACAAAATCCTCAAAACCCACGAAGACATCTGCAGAAAAAACAACGGAAGGAGTCTGTTATCTTGTCGGGGCTGGGCCCGGAGATCCAGGTCTGCTGACCTTGCGGGGACGCGAGTGCCTCGAGCGTGCCGATGTGGTGATCTATGATTATCTGAGCAACGCCGAATTTCTCAACTTTGCACCGCCAAAGGCCGAAAAGATCTATGCCGGAAAAACAGCGGGAAGGCACGCGCTCACGCAGGAGCAGACGAATGAACTGATTGTGAAACACACCCGTGAAGGAAAGCGGGTTGTACGTCTCAAGGGGGGGGATCCCTTCCTCTTCGGTCGTGGTGGAGAGGAAGCCGGGGAACTCTCGGCGGAGGGGCTTCGTTTTGAAATCGTCCCCGGAGTCACCTCGGCGATCGGCGGCCTTGCCTATGCGGGCATTCCAGTCACGCACAGGGCCAGCAATGCTGTCTTGACCATCTTCACCGGCCACGAGGAGCCTGGAAAGAAGGCCTCTGGACTCGACTACAAGTCAATCGCCTTGGCTCCTGGAACCAAGGTCATGCTCATGGGGGTCGAGCGCCTTGCCGCAATCACCGGGGAACTCGCCGCCGCGGGCATGTCCGCGACGACGCCTGTGGCTCTTGTGCGCTGGGCGACGACGGGTCGGCATCAGACGCTTGTCGGCACGCTAGGAACCATTGCGGCACTCGCCGAGGAGAAGCAGTTCAAGGCACCGGCTGTCGCGGTTTTTGGGGATGTCGTGAACTTGCGTGATACGCTCAGTTGGTTCGAGAGGCGGCCACTGTTCGGTCGCCGCATCGCCGTGACCCGTAGCAGGCAGCAGTCGGGCGGCCTTCTGGCATCGCTCCGCGAACTTGGCGCCGACGCCTACGAGATACCGACGATCCGGATCGAGCCTCCTGCAGACAAGACCCCCTTCATCGAGGCAATGCTGGATGTGCGCGCCTATGATTGGCTCGTATTCACGAGTCCCAACGGGGTGGAAGCCTTCTTCAACGCCTTCTTTGCCTCGCACACAGATGCCCGCGAACTCGGCGGTGCGCGCATCGCCGTCATAGGGAATGGCACGGCAAAGAAGGTACGTGAGTACCGCTACGATGTGGATCTGATCCCGGAGGAATTCGTGGCAGAGTCACTTTTAAAAGCATTCAAGGAGCTGAATGTCGAAAACCTTCGGATGCTTCTGCCTCGTGCCGCGGGGGCCCGCGAAATACTGGCTGTCGAACTCGAGAATCTAGGTGCGATCGTGGACGACGTGCCTGTGTACCAGACCGTTCCCGAGACGGAGGATGTCTCGGGTGGAATCAGGCGCTTCAGGGAAGAGGGGGCGGACATGATCACTTTCACGAGCGCCTCGACAGCCGCTCATTTCATGGCCCTGGGCCTCTCACTGCCTGCCGGAATGAAGACGGCCAGCATCGGTCCCGTGACCACCCAGGAGATGGTGAGTCTCGGCCTCATTCCCGACGTGGAGGCCAGCCAGCACGATATTCCGGGGCTGGTACACGCAATAAGCTCTTTTTATGAAGGGGAAAAATAAGGAGACTTCGGACATGGTTCTCATTTTGGTGGCGCACCGCCGCTTCCGGCCGTAAAAAGGAACAAGAAAGACAACACTATGCAAATCCACCTTAGCCCTCGTCACATAACCCTTACCGCAGCCATCCATACTCATGTGGCTGAAAAAGTCGAACACCTTGAGGAGTACACGGATCAGATTCTGGCAGCCCATGTCGTACTGCTCTTTGACGAGCATCGTTCCAAGAAAAAGGACTTTCAGGTCAAGATCCACATTGCCATGCCAGGCAAAGATCTTCATGCGGAGGACGCGGAGGATGACCTCTACTCCGCCATCGACAAGACAGTCCACAAAATCGTCCAGCAACTCCGTAAGCGGAAGACAAAGATCAAGGAAAAGGGGAAGCACAAGCTCCAGGTCGCCAGGGAAATTGAACGCCACGGCTACCGCCGTTAAGTTTCCTGCTCCCGGTATTGATGGAGTCGGAATACAAAGTCCAGCTGGAGGCCTTTGAGGGGCCTCTTGATCTGTTGCTCTACCTCGTTAAGAAGGACGAGGTAGACATTTACGACATTTCCATCGAGCGGATCACAACGCAGTATCTGGCTTACATTGAGACCTTTGAGGTTCTTCACATCGAGGTTGCCGGCGAGTTTCTCGTCATGGCAGCGAACCTTCTCTATATCAAAAGCCGCACTCTTCTGCCAAAGGATCAGCAGATGCCCGAGGAGGAGACAGAAGAGGACGATCCTCGCTGGGAGTTGATCCGTCAGCTCATCGAGTATCGTAAGTTCAAGGAAGCCGCCGCCCACTTGCGCACTCAGGAGGACCTTCAGGCGGCGCTTTTCCCCAGAGCTGTCTCCCTGGATCCAGTGCACGCCCCTCTGCTGGATGAGACGATGATGATCGGCGATGTCGGGATATTCGATCTTATCAATGCCTTCCAGAAAGCGCTCAGGCGGCTTCCCACAGAGGAGAAGCAGGGAGAGATTCACGGGGAGGTCTTCACCGTCACTGACAGGATCAACCACCTCATGGTGGTTGTCGACCGTGGCGTCTCGATGCGTTTTGAGGAGCTTTTTGGGATGGCTGCCACCCGCTCTGAGCTTGTCGTGACGTTTTTGGCGATTTTGGAACTCATCCGGATGAAACAATTTCGCGTGCGTCAGGAGCAACAATTCGGTGAAATCTGGTTGGATCGCACCCTTGAGGGCGAAGAAAACGAAGCTGAAACTTCCGAGGAACCAGATCTTCAAGAAACCCCATGAGCAAGAACCAAAAATCACGCAAGAAACGGACGAGCGAGGAGAATCTCAGCAAAGAGAAGACGGAAGCAATCCAGGCAGAGGATGCCCCACGTGATCCCGAGATGCATGAAGGTGATGGGCTTCCCGAGAAGATGGGTTCTAATGAAGAGGCTCGCATGGGTGACAGTGACGGTTCAATCAAAGTGAGTGGCGAATTAAGCGGAGATGGAGAATCAGACCCATCGCATGAACTCCCCGAAGCTGTTCCCGCTGACGCCCTGGGCGCAGATGTGCCGGAGGGTGTCGTCCCTCGCCTCGCCCATGTGATCGAGGCGATCCTGTTCGCATCCCAGAAAGCAGTTTCACCCAAAGAGTTGCTCACCCACCTCAAGAGCGCTGCGATTGCTGATCCGAATTCTGCGGCAACCTCTTTCGCCAGAATCCGGGAGAGCGAAATTCAAGAGGCTCTGCAGGAACTCCAAGCCGAGGTGGCCGCCTCCGGAAGGGCCTATCAGGTCAGGGAGACGGCAACGGGTTGGCTGCTCTCGAGTGCTCCGGGATTCGCGCCATGGCTTCGGGCCCTCTATCCCGAGTCCAAGCCCACCAGACTGAGTGCTTCCGCCCTCGAGACACTCGCCATCATCGCCTACCGTCAACCGATAGCACGTGCGGATATGGAGGCAGTGCGCGGAGTCTCCGTCGACGGAGTGATGCAGACGCTTCTCGATCGGGGACTGGTAAAGATCTCCGGTCGCGCCGATGTTCCGGGGAGACCCCTTCTCTACGCGACCACGCAATATTTCCTGGATCATTTCGGCCTGCGTCATCTCGACGAACTCCCGAATGCCTCCGAACTGCGCCATGTCCCCCTCCCCAAGGCGACGCCCGAGCCGGTTGCCGGAGAGCACGGCGATGAATCCACACCGGAACTTAACGGCGTCTCGGAAGAGGAACCGGAGGTCACGCAAGAGGTCGTGGAGTACATCGAGGTGACTGATATTCTGGAAGTCCGTGAATCTGTCGTTATAGAGGAAATTTCCTTTGACCATGTCGTTGAGGAAACGTCCGAGACTTCAGATTCCGAGGAGGAGCCTTTCGGGGAACCTGACACGTTGGAATAACGTTTTTGCATGGAGAATTTAAGCCAGCTTCGCGATGCAATCGATGCAATCGACGGAAAGCTTTTGGGCCTTCTCAATGAGCGGGCTCGCTTTGCCCAAGAGATAGGGCTGATCAAGGAGCGCAACGGGCGCCCGGTCTATGCACCCGAGAGAGCGGAGCAATTGATGAGGCGGTTGACCGCAGCGAGTGAGGGTCCCCTTGATGCCTTGGCGATCCGGGCAATATACCGCGAGATCATGTCCGCTTCGCTGGCGCTTGAAAAGGATACGGTCATCGCCTGTGAAGGCGGCGTGGGTGGGCGTTCCCATCGAGCCGCCAAGCAGCAGTTCGGATCCTGTGTCCGCTACACCTTCCATGCCTCACCAGCCTCCCTCTTCGAGGCCGTTTCGCAAGGAGGTGCTGATTGCGGGGTTATCCCATTCGGAGAGGAGGGCCCTGATGCCGCGGTGCTCGAGTTGCTCGCCGGTGGCACCGTGCAACTCTGTTCCCAGATCGTTCTCTATGAAGGGGAAGAGGCCGACACAGGTAGGCACCTGGTTCTCGGATCTATACTCAACACCCCCTCCGGAGATGATCAGACCGCTTTGCTGATCCGGCTTAATGATCAGCCAGGGGCTCTTGCTTCCGCCATGGAACCGTTCAAGGCTTCCGGAGCGAATGTTATTTCCATCCATAGTCGCCGCGCCCGGGAAGGTGGGCTACATCTCTTCCTTGAAGTTGCCGGACACGCCCACGATCCCCAGATGACGCAATCACTGGAGGGGCTTCGTTCAAACCAGCTCCCAGTGATGGTTTGTGGGAGCTACCCCTGTTTTCAATGAGCGAAAGTAAATCTTCCAATGCAGCCAAGGCTCCCGCCACGGTCAGGGCCGCCTGTTTTGATGGCGTGGTTTGGATCAGGGCGGAGGGCCGTGGAAATTATCAGAGCAGCGGCCCAATCCGTAAATTCGTTCAGGCAATGATCCAGTGCGGCTACCAGCGCTACGTTGTTGACCTTGCGGCTTGTGACCACATGGATTCGACGTTCATGGGAACGCTGGCTGGGCTGTCACAGAACATCGGCACGCTTGCCCAAGGATCGCTCACAATCATCAATGTCAGTCCAAGGAACATCGATCTTCTTGAAAATCTTGGATTGCATCTGCTCATCAATGTGGAGGCGCTTGGGGATCCCCAGCGGATTCCAGCGGAGGTGGGGGCAGCTCTCATGGAACTTCCCATGATGGAAAATCCCGAAAAGGAGATCATCTTGGCAGCTCATGAGGCTCTTGTGGCGACCAATCCGGATAACGCTGCTCGTTTTCAGGATGTATTGGACTATCTGAAACAAGAGAGTGATACCCAACCTGCCGGCTGAGTCACTCGGAAAGCAGGCGAAGTCTCGCCAACCTTTGGAAGGTTGTTCATACTGAATAGCCATGACGCTTAAGACCATTGAGCCTATGATCATCGGCTTCCTGACGGTGACGATGATTGCTCTTGGAGTCATCGTGTACGGATCCCGTCGGCGGGTCGGGCAGTTGAAGCGGAGGTCTGTCGAGATCCATCTGGAGGAACGTCGTGTTTTCGACTTCCTTCACGGACTGGGAGCAGCGTTTTCGGAGGGCGTTCCTGCGGGGGAGCTTCACCGCCTCATCGTCGAGGGGGCCTGCCATATTCTCAAGGCGGGTGGTGGCGCGCTGTATCTCGTCGATCGTTGCGGGAAGAATCTCCTCCCAACCTTTCTGACGAAAGGCTGTCCTCCGCTTGTGATTTTACCCGAAGCATTGGCACTCGAGGCTGCCTCAGGAGTCGCTAGCCAAGCTGTGGAGAGCTTTGTGCGGCTTCAGACCGTGCCGATGGGGATCGGTCTTATTGGGGAGGTTGCCGACTGGAAAGAGGCACGCTTTTTCCGGCGCCACGAGGATTTTGACGTCAGGCTTCTGAACCAGGGCCTTGGCTCCGCAATCCTCGGCCCGCTTTATTACCGGCAAAAGTTCCTGGGTGTCCTTGCTCTCGCCGAACGCACTGGAACCGATTCCTTTGGACAAACGAAGATCGAGGTCTTTCAAGCGATTCTGGAGCAATCGGCCTTCGCTCTTTTTAACCAAGCCATCCATCTTGCGGCGGGAGAAAAGCTTGCTATGGATCACGATCTCCAGATCGCTCGTGAAATTCAGAAGATCCTTCTTCCTTCCGAGGCTCCGAATCTGCAGGGATTCGAGATTAGCGGTCTGAACCTTCCTGCCAAAACTCTTAGTGGTGACTATTTTGATTACCTGCCGGTTGATGAGGATCATCTCGGCATCGTGATCGCGGATGTCTCCGGGAAGGGTGTTCCGGCCTCCCTTATCATGGCGATGTGCAGGAGCGCACTGAGAAGTCAGGCCCCCGGTCGTCTTTCGCCGGCGGCGGTGCTGAGTGACGTCAACAGGCAGCTTTATCCCGACATGAAGGAGGACATGTTCATCAGCATGGCTTATGTCGTCTTGAACAGGCATACCGGTGAGGCCCTGCTTGCGAGAGCCGGGCATGATGCTCCGTTGATGTACCGATCTGCACAGCACCAAGTTGAGCGCTTTAACCCCAAGGGGATGGCTGTGGGGATTGACAGCGGCGTCGTCTTCGATAGGTTTTGCACCGATTATCCTCTCCACATCGGCGAGGGGGATCTGCTGCTACTCTACACCGACGGTCTGACCGAGGCGCTCAATGCCGAGGGAAGTGAATACGGTGTGGAACGGCTCTCCGGAGAACTTCTGGAGAGCGCCGGTACCGGGGTGGAAAAAACCCTGCAACGTCTGGCCAGTTCCGTTCTAGACTTTGCAGGGAAACAACCCCAGCACGATGATATCACGCTAATCGCCCTTCAAAAACTCGCCCTTCAAAAAATTCCTCATCCGACCAACACAAACCCACAGAATTATCCGTGAAAAAGAATCACCCCGACACAGAAAACCCTGAGCCTTCTAAATCTGAAGCCAAGACTACCGAGATGGAGCAGAGCACCGCAGGGGATTTTTCCATAGCCGCAGACCCCCAGGCAGAGATCGAGCGCTACCGCGATCAGGCCTTACGCTCCGCTGCTGACCTTGAAAACTATCGCAAGCGAATGATTCGCGAGAAAGAGGAGGCAATCCGCTTCGCCAATGCGGGTCTCTTTGAAAAACTTCTGCCGATCCTGGATAATTTTGAACTTGGTCTTGAGGCGGCTCGTGGTGACGCCTCGGCTAAAGGGATTGTCGATGGATTTTCCATGGTCCATCGTCAGCTTGGGGATTTTCTGGTCGCTTGCGGCCTTCAGCCGATCGATGCAGTCGGTCAACCATTTGACCCCAAACTTCATGAGGCTCTCGGACATGAGACCGATGCGAACCAGACAGATGGAGTGGTACTTAAGCAGTTGCGTCGTGGATTCCGCTTGGCTGACAGGCTGATACGGCCATCCAGCGTGATCGTTAACAAGGTGGTTTGAGTCATCGGTCAGGTCTTTTCGTACAATGTCGAAGCGATGCTATTATGAGGTGCTGGAAGTTACCAGGACCGTGGAATTTGAGGAGATCAAACGCTCTTACAGGAAGTTAGCGGTCAAGCACCATCCGGATAAAAACCCAGGCGATGCGACAGCTGAGGCCCGCTTCCGTGAAATTGCCGAGGCCTACGACATCCTTGGCGATTCTGAGAAAAGAAGCGCTTACGACCGCTACGGCCATGCTGCTTTTCAAGGGGGGGCGTCCGCAGGTGGTGGCGGGCATGATCCCTTCGACCTCTTCAAGGAAATGTTCGGGGCTTCGGGTGGAGGTGGAGGAATTTTCGACCATTTCTTCGGAGGCGGGAATGGCGCCCAAGAAGGGCGTGGCTCTGACCTGAGGTATGACCTGCAAATCACGCTTGAGGAGGCCTTCGCCGGCTGTGAAAAAGAAGTTGAGCTTCGGAAGTTGGACAACTGCGCCGCGTGTGACGGAACAGGGGGTGCCAAGGGGGCGAAAGTCTCGACCTGCTCACTCTGTCGGGGGCATGGCCAAGTAGTCGCCTCACGAGGATTCTTCCAAGTCGCCCAACCATGTCCCCAGTGCCATGGGCAGGGAAAGACCATCGACAAACCTTGCCGAGGATGCGGCGGCGAAGGGCGTGCTGAGAAGACTTCCAGAATCAAGCTGAACATTCCTGCCGGCATTGACGAAGGATCGAGACTCCGTTCCTCCGGTGGAGGCGAGGCGGGTAAAAGAGGCGCCGAAACAGGCGACCTCTACGTCGTCATCCACCTCAAGGAACATGCTATCTTCACCCGTGAGGCTTCCGACCTGTTTTGCACGATTCCTATTCCCTTTGTGACGGCTGCCTTGGGAGGTGAAGTGGAGGTTCCGACACTCTCAGGCCCCGTGAAAATGAAGATCCCTCCCGGCACCCAGGGGGGAAGTGATTTCAGGGTGAAGGGCCACGGAATGCCTCGCCTGCAGAGCCAAGCCAAGGGAGATCTGCACGTGAAACTCGAGGTCGAAGTCCCCTCTAAGCTCAATGCCTCACAGAAGGAGGCGCTCCAAATTTTTGCGGGGCTTTGCGGTGAGGAGAACACGCCGATTCATCGAAGCTTCACCGAACGCCTGAAGGGGCTTTTTGCTGCCTGATCAGAACATTTGGGATTCTACCCTGACTACTAGGATCCCGAGGTGGAAAGAGGCGCACGTCCGCCGTGCACTTTGGAAATACCTTCCGCAATTTTTTCTGCCAGTCGTTGACGGGTGGCCGGATCCTGAAGGGAGGCGTTCTCCTTTGGATTGGAGATGAAACCCAACTCAAGCAGCGTCGATGGCCTCTCGTTGTGGTGAAGCACGTAGTAGCGAGCGAATTTCACGCCTCGGCTATGGGATCCATAGGAACCAGCGATTTCACGGAGGATGTTCCCGGCAAAAGGTGCGGAATGGAGATTGAAGTAGTAGGCTTCCACGCCGCTAGCGGAGCGTCTGTTGGCCCAGTTGCAGTGAATACTTACGAAGGCCGCGTCCGCACGGGAGTTCGAGATTGAGGTGCGGGTGCCAAGCGGAATGAAGGTATCCTTTGTCCGGGTCATGACGACTTGGTATCCACGGTGCTCGAGGAGGGGCTTAACGCGACGGGCCACATCGAGGGTCAGCATTTTTTCATCCATTCCCCGGACAGCGTGAGCGCCGTGGTCGTAGCCTCCGTGTCCGGGATCTAAGACCACCGTTCGAAAATTGGAGAGGTTTGCGCCACCTTGGTCAAAGAGGGCGCAACCCGGCATAAGTAGGCACGCAAGCAGGGCAAGGAGTCGCAGCATCCTGTCGTTCGCAAAAAATGAATGAGGCAACCCTGTCATCGCAACTTTGAAATCTAGTGAAGGGAGGCCACTGCGCAATCTCATTCACCTGATTACCTTTTCGCTTTTGATCACGGGGGCACGGCAGGTATCGTAAAATATTACATGCTTTGCAAAAGAATCATCCCTTGCCTCGACGTCGACGGAGGACGTGTTGTGAAAGGCACCAAGTTCGAGAATATCCGTGACGCTGGCGACCCTGTCGAATGTGCGCGGGCCTATGACGCCCAAGGAGCCGATGAACTTGTTTTCCTCGATATCACTGCCTCCCATGAGGGCCGTGCCACCATGAGGGAGGTCGTGGAGAAAACGGCCGATGCCTGTTTCATGCCGCTGACTGTTGGCGGGGGCATCCGCAAGGTTGCCGATGTCAGGGCCATGCTTCTTGCCGGGGCCGACAAGGTAAGCATGAATACGGCTGCCCTCGATGACCCTAATCTCGTCAACTCCTCCGCAGAAGGCTTTGGATCCCAGTGCGTGGTGGTGGCCATCGACGCCCGTCGTGATGGTCAGGGAGGCTGGATTGTCCACACCCATGGCGGAAGGAGACCGACGCGATGGCAGGCAGTTGATTGGGCTGTCGAGGTGGCCAGGCGTGGAGCCGGAGAGATCCTGCTCACGAGCATGGACTCCGATGGAACGAAGGCAGGGTACGATCTAGCGCTCACCGCAGCGGTCAGCGGTGCGGTCGGTGTCCCCGTGATCGCCAGCGGTGGAGCGGGTGATATCGGACACATGGCCGAGGTTCTTACATTGGGCAAGGCCGACGCGGTCCTGGCGGCCAGTATCTTTCACTTCGGCCATTACACGGTCGGGGATGTAAAGCGTGAACTTGCCTCCCACGGCATCCCGGTCCGTCGACGTCCCTGAGTTCGGCGTTGACCGGATTTGTTTACTCTCCTGGGGGGAAATCCGTCGGCAGACCAACTTCTTTCCATGCTTTCATCTCGGCCTCCTGGGAGGCCAGTTTTTTTGCAAACATCGTGTAGGCGTAACCTCCGAGAAGGAGACGGAACGGAGGTTTTTCTGCATTAAGAAGGTCGAGTATTGCTCTGGCAGCCTTGTCAGGATCCCCTGGTTGACGCCCATTCATCTTCTCCAAGAAAGCACTGAATTTGCCTACCGTAGCTTCGTAGGCCGGCATCCGTGGGGAGTGTTCCAAGGATCTCCCGATGAAATCGGTCCGGAAGGGCCCCGGTACGACCGAGGTGAACTTGATGCCATAAGGAGCCACATCCTGGGCAGCGGCATCACACGCAGCATCTAAGGCCGCCTTCGCACCCCCATAGACGGCAAAACCTGCATGATTGGCGTAGGCTGCTATGGCCGAGAGATTCACGATGTGGCCTGATTTTTGTTCCCTCATCACCGGTATCACAGCACGGATCAGACGGAGAGGGCCGGTAAAGTTCGTCTCAAGATTACGCTCGAGTTGCGCGTCTGTTGTCTCCTCTAAGGAAGCGAGCAGTCCGTAGCCAGCGTTATTGATTAACATGTCGATCGCACCAAATTTTTCAATGGTTTCATTGATCGCACGGAAGGCATCTGCAGGCTTTGTCAGGTCAAAGTGGATGGCCAAAGCCCTTTCAGGGTGCTTGGCGACCAGATCGGCAACGGCTTCGGGGTTTCGGACGGCCAGTGCAACTTGGTGTCCGCGCTGGAGTGCCTCTTCAGTGAGGGAGCGTCCGAATCCGGTGGAAGCACCGGTAATGAGCAGAGTCTTCATTGGATGAAGAGGTTGTGTGGGAGGGCCTCCCCCTGCAAGTTAGAAAACGGCGGAGCGCAAGTAAAGCTATGGCTACCCGACCATAGCCTAGGATAGAAAAATTCTGCTTATGTGGCGGAATGTTTCTGAGGTGTCTGAATTTTAGGGAATGTTAGGAAATTGATACTATGAAAAAACAAATTTTAATTATAAAAATGAGGGGTTGAATGTAAGTAAATTTTGTAACACAAAACATTTGTGCACCCAAGCAATCTGGCTACCTTGGAGAAGGTATTATTCTCATTTCATATTTTCATGAATAAAAACCAAAACTCCCTCTTCGAGGGGAAGCAAAGTGCTCTTTATCTGCTGACTGCAGCCCTTCTCGCCTTCACGAGCGTTGCCAAGGCCGACTTCTTCTACACTACCTTGGATGATCCGCTTTCCTCAATCGGCGCGCCTTCCACGCAGGTTCTCGGGGCTACTGGGCAGATGGTGGTCGGCTCTTACACAGATGCCCGAAATAACACATTCAGTTTCACTTACGACGGCACGAATTACACGATTCTGGATAACCCTAATGCAACCATCCCCGGAACAGTCGCCGTGGGAGCTTCAACGGCGGGAGGCATTGTCGGAAATTTTACCGATGTCAATTCCCTGAATTATGGCTTTTTTACTCCCGATGGGACGAATTTCAGCACAATTGACCCTTCCGGAATGGGGGTAACATCGATTCTTGGGATTTCCGGGATAACGATTTTCGGAAATACCGGCAGCAATTCAGACGCATTTTTCACCGTTAGCAGCGCACCTTCTAGCTCCACAATCCTTTCCATCGCAGGAGCAGATCCTGGTTCCATCTTGATCTCAGGAGTTGCCTTGAGCAACAACCTCCTTTTCGGAACTTACACCACCAACTCAGGTAGCGGAAGTTTCGGGTTCATCACGCCAGATGGTTCGAATAACATTATTGTTTCAGGCCCCAGTGGAAATGAGAAAGGCGTGACGGCACTCTTGGGGATCACTACCGACTCCTCCATGGTTTTGGGAACCTATTCCACTAATGGATCGGATGGATCGGGATTCCTTTCGGCTTTAATCTCTAACTCTGCCGGTGCAGCGATACCGGTCAATGGTCCCTCCGATGCATCGAACAACTCCGTGATGTTGATTGCGCCAGCAGGACTTTCTGCGCTCGGTTCCTACGTCACGACCAGCGGACAGAATGCGGCCTTTCTTGCCTCCTTCCAGCCAGACAACAATGGGATTAACTACTTTAGTCTTTATGGCCCAACGAATTCTACAGGATTATACAATGTCGTCGGCTCCTTGGGTAGCTCTGTGGTTGGCAATTACAATGATAGCAATAATAACACGTGGGGATTCATAGCGCTGATCGGCAATAAGTCAGCCACTTATGTGCCGGTACTAGGGCCCACCAACGAGACAGCCTCTAGCCTAACCATTACCAATGTTTTTGCCGGTGGAATTTCAGGAGTATTTTTTGATGGGATGGGTAACCCTCACAACTTCTTCTCACCTGTCACTATCGGTACGAATACTATTGGTGTCGATCAGTACATGACCGTCGATGGGCCTCCGACAGGCACTTCCATCACGGCGCTGTCAGTGGCTGGATCCCTTGGCTATTTCGTCGATACCAATGGGTTTACGAATAACTTCCTGCTTCTCAATGGCGACTGCCTATCCATCCCATCACCCAATAGCGATCCCTCGACGGCCGCCACCACCTTGTACGGTTTTTCAACAACGAATGCGGTGGGAACTTATTTTGACACGAACGCAGGTTACACCTTTGGCTTTCTTACACCTGATGGTGTCAACTACATCCAACTGCTTGGCCCCGCCGGAACAAATGCCGGCATTTTGACGGTTGATGCGATCAACGGAACGTCTGTAGCGGGAACTTTTAGTGATCCTAGTTCCGGAAATACGTACGCCTATCTCACTCTTAACGGGGGATCCAGTTACACGACGATCCAAGGTCCTGCCGGCATGAACGGGGGTATTATCTCCGTGAACGGAGTTTCTGGCACATCGGTGGTTGGTACTTATACCGATCCGAGTTCGGGTAATACTTTTGGCTTTCTAAATAACAAAGCCGTTCCTGGACCGGGGGGAACCAATACGGGCCTTCTCACGGTAAATGGTATCGCCGCCGGCAACATTGTCGGCACCTATTCCGACCCAAACACCGGAAATACCTACGGGTTTATTGGAACAGGCAAGACCACCATCATGGGTCCTTATGGGACCAATGGTGTCGGGATCAATAGTCTCGATGTGATTTCGGGTAATCTGATCGCCGGTACCTTTTACGACACGGATAATGATCCCGCAGCAACGAATCCGGGCACCGGAAATCTTTACGGATTTCTGACAACGGACGGCGGCAAGTACGTTACAGTCACCGGCCCCGATGACTCTTCGGGCGGGATATCTAGCATGAATTACCTCTCTGGTTCAGCCAACACGGTGATCGGCACCTATGTTGATACGAATTCACTTACCCATTGGTTCGCCTATGATGGCTCCAACTACACGATACTCGAAGAGCCACAGGCTCAGTCTGGTGGTTCAACCGATGGTTCTTCGGGCACCACAGTCAACGGCATTTCCGGAAACACTGTTTTCGGAACTTATATCGACAACTACGACCTCACGCACGGATTCGAAGCAAATCTTCTCTCTTCGCAAAGCATTATATTCAGCCCGACATATTCCGGAAGCACTGCAGGGGTATTCAATCTTAATGGAACAAGTTCGGCCGGTCTTCCGATCACCTACACATTCCTTACTGGAAGCACCATTGCCAGTATTGGCAACAACACCCTTACTTTCTCCGGTGCGGGAACGGTGACGCTTGTTGCCAGTCAAAACGGAAATAATCAGTACGCAAACGCAACGCCCGTCACCAATACAATCACCGTCACCTCTCAGACTATTGCGTCATTCGCAACCATTCCCACCCAAACCTACGGCACCCCTTTCACCGTGGCTTCGCCAATCGCCACCTCAGGCCTTCCCGTTAGACTTTCAGTTTCTGGGCCTGCAACGATCGCCGGGAACCTGATCACTCCGACCGGAACTGGAATCGTCACCTTGTCGGCCAGTCAGTCGGGAAGTTCGAACTGCCTTGCGGCGACACCTGTATCAACAACGGTCCAAATCGCGCCCGCCTCGCAAACCATTGCCCCATTCGCTTCCCTTCAGTCCAAGATGTATGGTGACGCCCCATTCGCCATCACCATTCCCAAAGCAAGTTCTGGCTTGCCGGTAACCCTGGTCCCTTCCGGTCCAGCAACGATTGCGGGTAATACGCTCACGGTTACCGGCGCTGGAACTGTCACGATCGCCGCCAACCAAGCGGGAAATACCAATTACAATCGCGCCACAGAAGTGACCACCACTTTTCAGGTAAATCCGGCGGCACAGATGCTCTCAGCGTTTGCGCCGATTCCATCACAGAGCTTCGGGCAACCCTTCACCATAGTTCCGCCAACCTCTAGTGCGGGCTTGCCTGTCACGCTTTCCATCCTCTCAGGACCAGCGTCGATCTTAAGTAATACGATTACCCCAAACGGGGTTGGGCTGATTACAGTTGCAGCAAATCAATCGGGCACCAACAACTATGCCGCCGCAACGCAAGTCACGGCCAACGTAAGCGTCAAACAGGCGCAGCAGGTTCTTTCTGCGTTCACACCCGTCGCAAGTGTAGCCGAAGATTACACCACACTATCGAATGGGATCGTGGTTACCCCACCCGCATCCAGCAACACGAACAATCCAGTTGTTGTAACTGTGGCTAGCGGACCAGCGACACTTTCGAACAACATCGTCACCATGACGGGCAATGGCGTGGTCACGCTCTCGGCTAGCCAAGCGGGTAATGCCAATTATCTGGCTGCTACGCCTGTCACGACAAGCTTCTCGGTAGGGAAGGCAATCCAGACCCTAAGTGGCCCCATTGCAGGAGTTTCCAATCAGACTTTTGGGGCAGCTCCTTTCAACGTGACCCTGCCAACAGCCTCCTCAACGCTTCCTGTTATTCTCTCCGTCATTTCCGGGCCGGCCACCGTTTCCGGAACCACAGTGACACTCACAGGCGTCGGCGCTGTGACCCTGGCAGCCACGCAGTCAGGAAGCGCAACCTATGGTCCTATCCAGACCAATGCAACTTTCAGCGTCAGCCAAGGCAGCAACAATATTACGCCTTTCTCACCGATTGGAAACGTGAACTATGGAGTGAAACCATTTAATGTGGCAGCTCCTGCTGCAAGTTCCGGCCTCCCTGTGACACTCTCGGTCCTCTCAGGGCCTGCCATCATTACGGGCAATACGATCACCATCACGGGCGCAGGGTCGGTAACCGTGGCCGCCGATCAACCTGGTAATGCAAACTATCCAGCAGCCCAAGAGGTGATCACTTCATTCACTGTCAGTCCAGCGGCTCAGACGATCGGAAGCTTTGCGCCGATTTCCTCCAAGGTCTCCGGTGGGGCTCCATTCAACGTGGCCGTACCCACTGCAAGTTCGGGCTTGCCCGTCACACTCTCGGTCCTCTCAGGACCTGCCGTGGTCATTGGAAATAGCGTCACACTGACTGGAGTCGGACAGGTGACACTAGCTGCCGATCAGACTGGAAGCAGCAACTACTCCGCGGCTACCCAGCAAACCGTGACGTTCTTGGTTAATAACACATCGCAGACGATTTCACCCTTCGCCGCGATCTCGGCCCAAACATTCGGAGTTCCGTTTACTATAGCTCCCCCAGCGGCTAGTTCGGGCCTTCCGGTCACGCTCGGTGTCGTTTCCGGATCAGCAACAATTTCCGGCAATACGATCACCCCTACCGGATCAGGGATTATCACTCTCGCGGCGAATCAGTCGGGTAACGATAATGTCGCCCCCGCACCTCAAATGCTGGCCAGTGTAACGGTCAACGCGGCGCCTCAGGTTCTGCAGCCATTCCAGGCAATTTCGAATATCGTTTCGGATTACACAACGGTGCAACCATTTCCGATCACCCCACCGCTCTCGAGTTCAACGAACTCCGTGGTTGTCTCGGTCAAGAGCGGCCCCGCAAAGATTAACAACAACGTGCTGACAGTAACGGGCAATGGCGTGGTCGTGCTCTCGGCCAATCAACCTGCGACAGCCAACTATCTGGCATCTGCTTCCGTCACTACGAGCTTCTCCGTGGGCAAATCAAATCAAACATTGAGCGGAGGAATCGTCGGGGTATCTGATCAGTCACTGGATGCAGGATCTTTGATGGTGACCCTGCCGACAGCTTCCTCATCGTTACCGGTCACACTCTCAGTTGTTTCAGGACCAGCTACTGTATCAGGCACCACGGTCACGCTGACTGGTGTTGGCCAAGTCGTTTTGGCCGCAACGCAAGCTGGCAATAAGACTTATGGTCCAGTTCAGACAACAGCAACTTTCAATGTGACGCAGGGAAATAATTCCATTGCTCCGTTTCCCCCTATTGGAAATGTCAGCTATGGGGTGAAGCCCTTCAAGGTAACTGCCCCAGTGGCCAGTTCGGGCCTTCCGGTAAGCCTCTCAATACTCTCGGGACCGGCCACCATCTCGGGTAATACGATCACCATAACCGGAGCGGGAACCGTGACGATAGCAGCTGATCAAGCTGGAAATAGCAATTATCCTGCTGCCCAGGAGGTCACGACCACCTTCGTAGTCAACCCTGCAGGTCAGACCATAGCTCCATTGGCCACTATCCCTACCAAAACCTACGGTGTCAGTCCAATCAGTGTGGCCCTACTCAAGGCGACTTCCGGTCTACAGGTGACGCTCTCGGTGCTTTCGGGGCCAGCCAATGTCACGGGTAATACAATCAACGTCACCGGAGCTGGAACCGTGACGGTAGCAGCGGATCAGGCTGGAAATGGTAACTACACAGCAGCCCCCGAGGTAACCACATCGTTTGTCGTCCAGAAAGCGACACAGACAATCTCAACATTAGTATCCCCAGGAACTCAGGCTTATGCGCCTAATCTCATGATTCCCATCACGCCTCCCGTAAGTTCTTCGGGCCTTCCCGTGACACTCTCCGTTGCCTCTGGGCCTGGCTCCATTGATGAAAATAATAACCTTACCGTCACCGGTGCCGGATCCATTGTGCTGGCTGCCAATGCTTCGGCCAATGCCAACTATTCGTCGGCCCCGCAGGTCACAGGCACGCTGGTGATCAGCCCCGCATCCCAAGTTCTGCAGCAATTCCAGAATATCCAAAATATCACCACCAATTTCTTGAGCGTACAACCCTTTGCCATCACGCCCCCGCTCTCTAGCAACACGAATAATCCCGTGAACGTCACGGTTATGAGTGGCCCCGCGACGATCACCAACAACATGATCACCCTAACAGGCAACGGAATCGTTGTGCTCTCGGCCACACAATCGGCGACAGCAAATTATCAGGCGGCCAAGGCAGTAACGACCTCATTCTCCGTGGGTCAACTCAACCAGTCGCTTGTGGGTGCATTCAGCGTGACGGGACAAACTTATGGAGTTGCTCCTTTTGGGGTGGCACTACCGGTTTCTGTCGATGGAAGCAACAACCCCACAGGCCTGCCTGTTAGTCTTTCGGTGCTCTCGGGGCCAGCAACGATCAAGGGAACGAATGTCACCGTGACTGGAGCGGGATTAGTGACGCTAGCGGCCAATCAGTCTGGTACGGCAACCTACGGACCAGCAGCTCAAATGACTACGAGCTTCAACGTAGCCCAATCCAGTCAGACTATCGGTGCCCTTGGCGCGATCTCAGCGATGACCTATGGATCGGCTCCTCTCACAGTCAAAGTGCCAGCCTCTAGCTCCAAGTTGCCCGTGACTCTTTCTGTGCTGTCCGGACCCGCAACGATCACCGGCAACACGGTCACGATCACCGGGGTTGGTCCCGTGACCCTTGCAGCTGATCAGTCTGGTAATGCCAATTACAGTAAAGCACCCGAAGTGACGACTTCGTTCGTTGTTAATCAAGCTCCACAGACCGTCACCTTTGGTAAACTTTCCGCGCAAAGCTGCGGCTCCCAGTCGTTCAGCCTTACAGCTACATCAAGCAGCGGCTTGCCTGTGACTTACAGCACCTCATCCACCAATATTGCCATCGCGGGTAATATCGTGACGATATTGAGTTCAGGAAGTGCTAGTATCACAGCTAGTCAGCCGGGCAATGACAACTATAGTGCAGCAAACTCAGTAACCCAGTCACTCGCGGTGAATCAGGCCACCCAGAAAATCACGGTCTCGGTACCGAGTACCATTACCTATGTTGCGAATGGTAGTGTGACTCTTTACGCCTCGAGTTCCTCGGGACTACCGGTAACCTTCAATCTGAAGAGTGGGCCCGCAACCTTGACCGGCAACGTTCTCAAACCAACAGGTAAGGGTACGATCAGTGTGACGGCACTTCAGTCTGGAACGAGTAATTTCCAGTCTGCCAGCACGACTTTCACGATCAAAGCGAATTAGCCTTTCAACTCTTATTCGGTTGAGGGGTTGACTCCCAAGGATTTAAAAAATTAAGAGCGCCTTGGTATTCTTTTCTCTGCGGCGACTGACGGAATGATCAGTACACTCAGCTGACAAACTCAAGTTTATCAAGCCGTGGCACCAGTCCCTGATCCGCAGCTCTACCTAGGAACTCCCTGATGGCAGCGCGTCCACTATCCCCGTAGTCGAGGGTATAGTTGTTCACGTACATGCCGATGAATTCATCGGCAAGTGGCACCTCCATGCCTCGCGCATGGGCCATGCTGTGATCAACGGCCGCACGGCGATGCTCCAAGCCGTAGCGAATACTCTCTTTCATGATGGTATTGAGTTCTCTCCGTTGCTGCTGAGTAAAGTCCTTCCGGATGACATTCCCGCCGAGAGGAAGAGGTAGGCCTGACTCACCCTTGAACCACTCTCCCATGTCGGCCACCTTTTCAAATCCCTCTTGGGCATAGGTGAGCTGCCCTTCGTGAATGATCAGTCCGATATCGACACTTCCGGAGCGGATCGCCTCGAAGATCTCATCAAACGGAACCACGATATGGTTGAACTCCTTGCCTAAGTAAAGCTGGGCGCTAAGATAGGCGCTCGTCATGAGACCGGGGACGGCGATCTTCTTGGAACGAAGCCAGGTCTTCTTTTTCTCCTCGGAGGCATCCACGGCAAGGCCCTGGCCTTGGAGGCAGACAAACATGGGGCCATAGCCATCGCCCATGCTGGCCCCGCATGGCAGTAGGGCGTATGAGTCGAGCAAGTAGGCATAGGCATGGATGGAGACGGCGGAGAGATGGAGTTCCCCACGAATGGCCCGCTCATTCAGGGTCTGGATATCCTGAAGGGTATGCTCGAAGCGATACCCCATGAGGTCGATCTTATCGGCCGCCATTGCGTAGAACATGAATGCATCGTCGGGATCTGGCGAGTGGCCTAGGAGGAGAGTGGTATCGGGTGCGTGGGACATATGGGAAAAGGCTAAAGGCTGAAGACCGAGGGCTGAAGATAATCCGCCGAATCTTTCAAATTAATGTAACTTTGGAGAGTTTTCTCAACAGTGCCGGCCCCTGGTAGATAAAAGAGGTGTAAACTTGGAGGAGATCCGCTCCAGCCTCCATCCGCTCTTGTGCCGAAGCCCCGTCACTGATACCACCGCAGGCGATCACCGGAAGCTTTGAGTGTTGCCTGATAATCTGGAGTGCCCGCAGGGATCGGAGTCTCACGGGCTTCCCACTGAGCCCCCCTTGCTGTTGCTGGTCATCGGGAATGGCTGAATGATCGAGTGTCGTGTTGGTAGCAATCAGACCCGCAAGTTCCTCTTCCTCAGCGAGCTTGACGATCTCCACAAGATCCTCCTCCGCAAGATCGGGCGCGACCTTCACGAAAAGCGGCTTGCTCGGTGTTCCCTCCCAGTCGCGGAGCGTACGGATGATCCTTCCCAGTGCCTCCGTGGACTGGAGATCACGGAGGCCCGGGGTATTGGGCGAACTGACGTTGATCACAAAGTAATCTTCAAGTCCCTTTAAGCGCTTGAATGAGGCAAGATAATCAAGATGAGCTGCCCCTGCCGGTGTCACCTTGGACTTGCCGATATTGAGACCCACTGGGATGCCGGGCCAGTTTCCGGAAGAACGCAATCCCTCAAGTCGTGAAGCCACGGCTTCGACCCCCTCGTTATTGAATCCGAGGCGATTGATCAATGCCTCCTGATCGGCAAAGCGAAAGAGTCGGGGCTTCGGGTTGCCGTGCTGAGGCAGGGCAGTAATCGTTCCCACTTCCACAAAGCCGAAACCAAGTGCTTCCCAAGCCGGGAGCGCGATGCCGTTCTTATCCATACCGGCAGCCAATCCGATCGGGGTGGGGAAGTTGATGCCAGCCACTTTTCGCTGGTTTGGAGGGATCTGTGGTCCAGCCATTATGCGAATGATCCCCGGATAGCGGGAGCCTGACTGGAGAAGACTCATCACAGCATCGTGTGCTTCCTCCGCATTGAGCGAGAAAAAGATCGGCCGTAGAAAGCGGGAATAAAAATCCATGGGAAAAAGCTATTTAGATAAATAGAAAATCAGGAAAGGGACATCGCGACAAAAGGTAAGGATGCAAAGGGCCTCTGGTGCAGCTATTTTCCGATACAGAAGCTACTGAAGATCTTGCCTAGGATTTCCTCAGGTCCGGCATCCCCGACAATCTGCCCCACGGCAGCGAGTGAACTGCGCAATTCAACGGCGAGCAACTCCGGAGGTTCCCCTGCAGCAAGAAGCCTGATTGCCTCCCTCAGTGCCGTCATGGCGCGCTCCAAGCAGTCACGATGGCGAGAGCTGATGGAGGCGCCGTGGAGCGTTGCTTCCGACTCAGAGCGACTAGTTACTCTCCGTAGGATTTTTTCTACCAGTTCTCCGATCCCTTCGCCGGTCTTGCACGAAATCAGGAGGCTTTCCTGAGAAAGAGGTGGAGGTGGAAGGTCCGCGCTGCCATCGACAAGATCCATCTTGTTGATGATAAGTAGTTCATCTTCAAAAAGTGGCTGAACGGTGGTTTTCATTGTGGAGGCATCGACCAAATGGATTCGGAGATCGGCATCTTCCGCAGCTTTGCGGGCGCGTTGCACCCCCTCCCGTTCAATCGGATCGGCAGTCTCCCTGAGGCCTGCAGTATCAATGATCCGGAAGGGATAACCTCCGAGACTTGCACTCGCCTCGATGGTATCACGGGTCGTTCCAGGAGCGGCGTTGACGATGGAGCGCTCCACTCCGAGAAGGCGGTTCATTAGGCTCGATTTCCCTGCATTCGGAGCGCCACAGAGCGCGATTGTGATCCCGTCGCGCAGGAGAATTCCCTCAGTGGCAGTCACTAGCAGGCGATCGATGTGGGCGGCGATTCCTTCCATCCGATTCAGGAGAACGGCGCCACTCTCGGGATCGATGCCCTCTTCGGGAAAATCAATGAAGGCCTCTAGGTGCGCCACACATTCGAGAAGTTCCTCCCTCAACATTCGGATCTCCGAGCCCAAACGCCCCTCAAGCTGGAGCACTGCGGCGTGTGCGGCCCGTGGTGTTTGCGCGCTGATCAGATCCATGACCGCCTCGGCCTGTGTCAGATCCAGCTTTCCATTCAGGAAAGCACGTTCCGTGAACTCGCCCGGTCGTGCCATCCTGGCACCGGCGGCAAGGGTTGCAGCCAGGACACGCGATGTGACCACAGCGCCTCCGTGCCCGCTGATCTCGACAAGATCCTCCCCTGTATAGCTCCGCGGATTATGGAAGACGGTGAGGAGCACCTCGTCGATCACTTCTTGATTATTCCCGACGATGCGTCCCAAGATCACCTTTCGCTCCTCCACACTGGAAGGCCGATGTGTTCCGTGGAAGATTTTATCGGCGACAGCAAGGGCTCCCGTTCCGCTGATCCGGATCACGGCAAGGGCTCCCTCACCAGCAGGTGTGGCCTGGGCTGTAATAGTCTCCTGCACGACTAGCCGTTGGTAGAGACAATTCCAGTCTCAGCTAGTTTTTTAAGCTCAGCAATGCAGCGGCGGTTCTGATCCATTGTGCCGACGGAGATCCTGATCCACTCGGGCAACCCGTAGCTTCCCATGGCGCGAAGGATGATCCCCTTGCGGAGCATGGCGTCAAAGACCAGCTTCCCATCACCTACCTTCACGAGCACGAAGTTAGCGAAGCTCGGCACAAACTCGAGGCCCATCGTTTGAAACTCCCGTTCGAGGTACGCCCGTCCCTCATCGGTCAACTCACGTGTCCGGATCATGTGATCCTCGTCGAGCAGTCCTGCGAGCGCTCCGGCCTGCGCGATACCATTCGCATTGAAGGGCTGCCGCGTGCGTTGGAGTACGGCTGCGATCTCGGGAGTGGTGATGCCGTAACCAATACGAAGATTGGCGAGACCCATGATCTTGGAGAAGGTGCGCATCACGACGACATTCCGCCCTGAGCGGACATATGGAAGCACATCGGGCGCCTTATCAAGGAACTCGTGGTAGGCCTCGTCAAAGACCACCAGCACATGGTCGGGAACCGCGGCCATGAAGCGATCGATCGCCTCCTGACCGACCATCGTACCGGTCGGGTTATTAGGGTTGGCGATGAATACTGCACGCGTTTTTGGCGTGATGGCGGCAAGCATCGCGTCGAGATCGGCCGTGAAGGCGGGATCCGGGACCTCCACCGTATCGGCTCCAAAAAGTTGTGCCATCAGCTTATAGACAGCAAAGGAGTGACAAGCCACCACGACCTCGTCCCCAAGGCCTAGGAAAGCGTGACCTATGAATTCGATGATCTCGTTGGATCCATTACCGAGAACGATATTTTCACGCTCAACCCCCAGCGTTTTGGCGACCGCACCACGGAGTTCATAGCCTCCGCCATCTGGGTAGAAATGGGCCCGCTCAAGGGTTTTACGCATTGCATCCAGCGCCATTGGCGATGGACCGAGCGGATTTTCATTTGAGGCCAGCTTGATGATTTCCTCCTCCTGGAGACCAAGATCACGCGCCAATTCCTCAACCGGCTTTCCCGGCTCATAGACGGTCAATCTAAGGATATGCTCATGGGCTGTTTTCCACATGCCGATATCCTAAGGGATGCCGGTACTGTGAGGAAAGTTGGAACGTGAGTTCGGAGAGTGAATTCGGGAGAAAAATCCCTCGCCGATGGCCGGTGGTCTTAAGTCAACCTCTCACTAACCGGGGCCGAGGGTTTTTTAAAGTTCAGTTGAAGAATGCGCCTTCCGTCTGTTTTTGTCACGGTGACCACGTAGTCACCGATAAGCATGCTCTCTCCACGGGTCGGGAGATGGCCTAGATGTTGTGTCACATAGCCTCCAATGGTACTGACCTCCGTCTCTTCAAACTTGAGCCCGGTTTCCTCCGCAAGATCGTGAAGGGCAAGGGTCCCCTCGGCATTGAACTCCCCATCACGGATATTGGTGATTTCCTCCTCGTGGGTGTCGAACTCGTCATGGATCGATCCGACAAGTTCTTCAAGCACGTTATCGAGGGTCACGATCCCGACAGCACCTCCGTATTCGTCGACTGCGATGGCCAAGTGAGCATGTTTGGCGAGGAAGTAGTTGAGGAGTTTCTCCAGGGGCATCATTTCTGAGACGTGGTGAATCGGACGCTGGATACCCTCGAGATCCTTTTTCTCCGAGTGAACCATCCTGAGGAGATCCTTGATGTGAACAAGCCCGACAGACTCGTCGAGAGCCCCGTTGCAGAGAGGGAAACGGGTATGTCTCGACTCGATGGCCTTGATGAGTTCGCCGTCGAACGGTTCCTCAAGGTCCAGCAGGATCACCTCGCTGCGAGGGGTCATGATGTCCCGCACGACCCTGTGGCGGAGGTCGAGCGCATTCACGGCGAGTTGCTCGCCCAAGTGGGAGACCTCTTCGGCTTCACGGCTCTCGGTAAGAATCACCCGGAGTTCCTCATTGGTGAGGGCGCGTTCGGAGTCATCCGGCGGCTCGACATGAAACACATGCCGGAGCAGGAAATTTGCGGAGCGGTTGAGGAAGCCAATAATCGGCCTGAACACCGTGTAAAAAAGATTCAGGGGGGGACTCAGCCAGAGGGCGACCTCGACCGGCTTGCGGATCGACAGGGATTTCGGGGCAAGTTCTCCCAGGACGATGTGGAGGAAGGTAATCAGTGAAAAAGCCAGGATGAACGAGATCGTCGTGATGACCCCGGGAGCACTAACGCCAATGAGTAGGAAGGCCGGCTCGATCATGTGCGCTAGGAAGGGCTCGCCCAACCAGCCCAACCCAAGACTTGCCAGGGTGATCCCCAACTGTGTCGCCGAGATGTAGGCCTCAAGGTGGTTGGTGATGTGTTTTGTGATCAGGGCACGGGAATCACCCTGCTCGATCAGTGTATCCAACTGGCTTCCTCGGATCTTGACGATGGCTAGTTCGGAAGCGACGAAAAATCCATTCAGTAGGACCAGCACAAAAATGGCCAGAAGCCGCAGGAAGATTACCTCGGGTGACTCCCATTGGGAGGCGGGAAGTTGGATGGCTGGCAGGTGGACGTGATCCCCTGCCGCCACCGCCAGGATGGCAGTGACAAACGGCATGGGTGATCTCAGTTGGCGAACCGGCAAACAGCTCGGTTATCGGGAGTTGCGGTTGTTACAAAAAACTCCTTGAGGGGCAAGTAGGAGGTCACCATGAGGATAAAACGAGTGTTCACACCTTTATTTGACTTTCTGAAGCGAGGGAACTCCTCTCATGAAGAGGAGTTGGCCGATTTTTTTGATTACCAACTCGACTTAGTAAGCCCTGGAATCATGCCATTGGTGGCAAGTTCGCGGAAGGTGATACGAGAGAGCTTGAAACGGCGAAGGTAAGCACGACGACGACCTGAGATTACGCATCGGTTCGTAAGGCGCACCGGGCTTGCGTTACGGGGAAGCTGACTCAAGCCGCTATAATCCTTCTTGGCCTTTAGTTCAGCACGTAGTTCCGCCCACTTAGCGACGGTCTCGCGTTTGCGTTTATCTCTTTCAAGCCATGAAGTCTTTGCCATAGGGAGGGGAGAGGTTATGGAAAATGGGCCTTTCTGCAAGATCTTTTTTCGATGCAACGGGAAATCTTCCTCTTTCCATGAAGAGCCATCCAAGGCATCGATGAACCATGGCTAAAAGATCCCAGGCTAAAAAGACCTCCTCGCATCCTAGGGCCCGGCTGATCATATCGGAGAGCGAGAGAGGTGCCGATATGCTTCACGCCACGGGATTCCGTGCGCCCGATCCATTTGTTTATCTTGAGAGCCGTGGAAGAAGCTCGATCCTGCTCAGTGATCTGGAGTTTGACCGCGGTTGTAGTGAGGCTCAGGTGGACGAGGTCGCCTCCTCGAGCGCCTTAGCAAAAAAGATCGCGTCGAAATCTGGCAAGGCACCGACGTCGATAGCGGTGATTGCCACGTTCTTGAAGGCGCGTGGTGGGGCTAGTCCGCTGGTGCCCGCCGATTTTCCACTCGGACTCGCGCGTGACTTGAAAGAGCATGGCATTGAGGTGATGCCCGTTGCAGGTATGTTTCGACCGGAACGCCAGATCAAGACGCCGGACGAGATCACCTTGATGACGGAGGCTACACGGATCACCGAGAAGGGCATGGAGCGGGCCTATGAGGTCCTTCGTGCTTCGACCCGTGGTCCTCGTAAGGTTCTCCATTGGGCAGGTGCCGCACTGACATCTGAAAAGTTACGGATTGAAATCGAGGCAGCGATCCTCCGTGCTGGCGGCATCCCCGCTGGCAACTCAATCGTCGCCTGCGGGGAGCAGGCCTGCGACCCGCACGAGCGCGGCCATGGCCCTCTCAAGGCGGACCAGTTGATTATCCTTGATCTCTTTCCTCGAGCCGCAGGAAGCGGTTACTACGGCGACCTGACCCGAACGGTGGTCAGGGGAAAGGCATCAGAGGCTCAGCGCAGGCTCTGGGAGGTCTGCCTGCTTGGTCAGAAATTAGCATTGGGATCGCTACGGCCGGGAGCCGATGGTGGTGCCATCCATCGAGAAGTAACCCGGTTTTTTTCAGACAATGGGTATCCCACGGAGCGCGTGGGAGATGATGGGGCAGGACGAGGAGGGCGCTGGAGTGGATTCTTTCACGGCACGGGCCATGGTCTGGGACTTGAACTGCATGAGGAGCCGAGATTTGGGACGACGAAGTTGAAGTCGGGTCAGATATTCACGATCGAGCCGGGGCTTTATATTCCAGGGGTTGGTGGGGTTCGTCACGAGGATGTCGCACTGATCACTCCGAAGGGGTACAGGCTCCTGAGTCGTACTCCCAAGCCGATTGAACTGTGAGTCCCGTGGAAGGAGCCCATTTTGGCGTACAGTTTTACGGAGACTGGTGTCTCATGGGTCGGGAGTTAGAGTGGCAACGACATGATACATGATATTTAATCTCTACATTCTCCTGATTGTAGTTCCTCTTACTTTCGGGGTTTGGGCTCAGTTCCGTGTCTCCTCGGCGTTGAAGACCTTCGGGGAGATCCCAGCCAGTTCAAGGCTTTCGGGATCAGAAGTCGCGCTCACTCTTCTCGAGGGTGCTGGGATCCGTGATGTGACGATCGAGGAGGTGAACGGGATGATGGGCGACCATTACGACCCCTCTGGCAAAAAACTTTGCCTCACCAGCACAATTTACCATGGGCGTTCGATTGCCGCTCTGGGAGTGGCAGCTCACGAATGCGGTCATGCCCTCCAGCATCAGAAAAACTATGTTCCTCTGAATCTTAGGATGAAGATCATCCCCGCAACCCAATTCGCCTCGCAGATTCTCCCCTTCGTGATCATCGGTGGATTCTTGTTTCACATGTCCGCTCTGATCACGTTAGGTATCGCCTGCTACGCCCTACTCATGGCATTTCAGCTTGTCACCCTGCCGGTGGAGTTCGACGCCTCCCATCGAGCCAAGGCGCTCCTTCTGCAGATGGGTTTCATCCAACCGGGAAGCGAGGTGGCGGGGGTCAGTGCCGTGCTCAACGCCGCCGCCCTGACCTATGTCGCAGCCTTTGTTGCCGGTCTGGGCAATTTGCTCTATCTGGTGATGTTGCGACGGGATAATAATCGGTAAAAGAGGCCCTCGAGGAACATGACCCTCCAACGGTTCCTCCTTCTTATCTTTCTGATCATCATTTAAACTAGAGAAATGCCCAAAATTTATATTGCCCGTAATCATCAGTCCCTTGGATCCTTCTTTCAGGAAGATGTCCGTCAGGGCATCTTGAGCGGACGATTCATGGCGGGTGATTTGGCGTGGCGGGAGGGGATGTCTGAGTGGAGGCCTCTCGGAGAAATGGCTCCACAGTGGGAGATAGAGATTCCGCCGCCTTCGCTTCTTCCCGTTGACGGTGAGGGAGATTCCTCCCTGGGAAACTTCCCTAGGATCCAGGAGGAAGGCTCCGAGCCGGCATGGGAAGAGCGCGGCACAATTGGATATATCCCCGCTATTTTCCAAACCCTGAAAGCTGTCTTGTTCCGCCCTACGGCAACATTTTCCTCCCTTAAACACACGGGGGGACTAATGAGTCCCCTGCTCTATACGATCCTTCTCAACACGACCCTGCACACGCTCTTCGGACTGCTTTCTCTGGCTGGGCTGCTGCTGATGAGCGGCCAGGAGTTCGAATCAAAAATTCAACTCCTCCAAGTGCAGTTGCATGCATTTCAGGAACTCTCGCCAAATTTCATCTTTTCGATGCCCTTGATCAGCAAAAAGTTCATCGAGTACATGCTTCTCGGTAATATCTTTCTCTGGCCTGTCATTGCCGTGGCGGCCAATTTTCTGGGCGCAGGCATCCTCCATCTTTCGCTTCGTATGGTTGGAGGTGCAAACAGGCCCTTTGAGACAACCTTTCGGGTCACCTGCTACCTCTGTGGGAGTTTTAATGCGGTAGCAATCGTCTTGGATCTGATCCCCGGTATCGGTGCTGCGGGCATCCTCCTTCTGTTAATGGCAACTCTTGTTTATCTCGGTTGGTATTCCTATGCCAGCGTCGTTGCGATCCAGCAGGCTCAATCGATCGGTGTCTGGAAGGTCCTTCTCGCCTCCCTGGTTTTCTCTTTTCTGGGGCTCTTTATGCTGGTGGCGCTCTCCATCATGTTAAGCCCTCTCATTGTCAGCTTAATGAAACTGGCTGGTATCAGTTTGGGAGCTTGAGATTACGTTTCAGCCCAATCGGATGCTCGGGCTGATCGATTCCTGCGCGGCGCAGGAGAGTCGTGTTGACCGGCTCTCAAGAATCCTACTCATTGCGGCGAGGGCAAGGTCTTCGCTATTGCAGTCCCTGCTAAGGTGTCCGAGTAGGAGATGGCTGAGTCCCTCGTGAACAATTTTCGAAACCGTCTCCGCTGCATCGGTGTTGGAGAGATGCCCATGGCGTGACTGGATGCGCTGCTTGATGGACCAGGGGCGTTTGGTATCGTTTTGCAGTAGGACCTCATCGTAGTTGGCCTCAATCAGCAGGGCATCGACCCCACGCAGTGACTCAGCAACAAGGGTTGTGGCATGGCCGAGGTCGGTGAGGAAGCCAAAAGAATGGCTCCGCTCCCGGATCACAAATCCTACCGGTTCCACCGCATCATGCGGTACTGGGAAAGAGCGAATAGTCACCCCTTCCAATTCAAATTCCGATCCGGATTCAAAGATTTTCCACCCCTGGAAATCAACAACCTTCTCCCTCAGCACGAGCGCTGTCTGCCGGTTGCAAAAGATCGGTGTTTCGTGCCTCTTCGACCACTGGGCAAGTCCCTTGGTATGGTCGCCATGCTCGTGGGTGACGAGAATCCCGCAGAGATCCCTCGGTTCGACTCCACACGAGTGTAATCGAAGGGTGAGTTCCTTGGTGCTTAGCCCGGCATCTACAAGGAAGGAGGTCGTTTCCGTCCTCACCAGCGCTGCGTTTCCGCTACTACCACTGGCTAGGATCGTGATGTCGAGCATCGGGAAAGAATGAACCCCCGCATGACGCCCCGCGAGTTTTTTTAAAACTGAAGAGAGGTTGTCGATGGGGAAATGAGGCTTGAATCCGTGAAAACAAAAGCGTGTAGTTTTGTCCCGCTCCTTACCCCCAGCCTTCCTCCCCCTATGATGCTGTTTCGTTCACATTTGTTACTCCTTGCCTCTGCCGCTGCCATCAACCTCTCCCAGATCGGTACGGCTCTCGCCGACCGCGACGTCATCCCGCTGAAATCCGACTGGCTCTTTCTCAAAGGTGATGCCGATATTGCCGCTCCATCGGCAACATGGGAGAAAATTACGATTCCCCACACATGGAATGCCCTAGATGGCGAAGAGGGTCCGGCTGAGGTAACTGATAAGATCGAGACAGCCGCGGCTGCGGTTGCTGCCACGGATGCTAGGAAGGCCGCTAAAAAAGAGACCCAAGATCCTCATTTGAAGAAAGGTTACTACCGCGGAGCCTGCTGGTATGAGCGGTCGCTCGACATCCCTGCAGAATGGAAGGGCAAGAGACGCGTTTTCATCCGCTTCGAGGCTGCAAGCACCATGGCCAAGACCTACATCAACAAAGTCGCCTTGGGAGAGCACCGTGGGGCGTTCACGGCTTTTTGTTACGAGATCACCGA
>Ga0114960_10000215_pt1 | contig 46979 bp, 49 predicted proteins | sample C_130625_MF_Meta_FD_92637 | JGI IMG/M metagenome (GOLD analysis project Ga0114960, IMG submission 92637) | Freshwater microbial communities from Lake Croche, Canada to study carbon cycling - C_130625_MF_MetaG | ecosystem: Environmental > Aquatic > Freshwater > Lake | place: Lake Croche, Canada...
TATACATTTAAAGTGAAGGCTATCAATGTTATAGGATCTTCCGATGGATCCATGGCTTCCGGACCAGTAGTCCCTGCAAAAGTCCCAATTCCACCTACTAATGTGGTTGCCGGTTATACATTGTCAATTGGCGGTGTCAATTATGCCAAGGACTCGGCAGTGGATCTTTCATGGAATGCTCCTACCGATATTGGAGGAGAACCCGTATTGTACTATAGAATTACTCCATACATTGGTACGACCGCACAACCTACCACTGATGTTTCGGGTGATTTGACTGCTACGACTATATTGAATCTGACAAATGGACAGATATATACATTTAAAGTGAAGGCTATCAATGTTATAGGATCTTCCGATGGATCCGTCGCTTCTGGACCAGTGGTCCCTGCAACAAACCCCGAAGCACCAATCAATATAGTTGCAAGTCCAAATTACAATCAGAATTCTGCAACCGTTACATGGAGTCCCGATTTGTCAAATAATGGTGCACCTATACTCGGATATAAAATTACGTCTACGCCAGGTGGATTCACAACTACTGTGAATAGTGGAGTAAATGGTACTTCGGGTGTAGTGACTGGATTGACCAATGGAACCTCTTATACATTCACGGTTCATGCAAACAACGCCAAAGGAAATTCCGTAGAATCGGTTGCATCGAATTCGATTATTCCTGTAAGTGTACCAAATACGCCAACAAATGTATCCGGGGTTCATTTGAATAGCAGTAGTTTAATTTCTTGGGCATTGGATCTAAGCAATGGAAATGCAGTCGATTATGTTCGCGTATTTTACAGTGGTTCAGATATTTCACTTACAAGCGTGGATGTTTCTGCCAATTTGACATCTACCACAATTTCGGGTCTTACAAATGGACAAACTTATACATTTTACGTAGAAGCACATAATGTTGCCGGATATTCAAATCCTAGTGCAAATGTACAAACGATTCCATCTACTAAACCTACTGCACCGGGAAGTGTATCGGCATCTCCGAATTATAATTCGGCAAACACGTCATCTGCCACGATAAATTGGTCGGTTCCGGCAAATAATGGCGCGACAATTCAAAGTTATAAAATTACATCCAATGAAAATAGTTCTCTATTTACAATTGTCTATGGTGAATCATCTACCTCAGGAATTGTCACTGGTTTAACAAATGGACAGTCTTATACATTCTATGTTACCGCTACTAACTTGGACGAAACTTCGTTATATTCTTCAAATACGGCTCCGATTATTCCCGGGTATGTTCCAAACCAAGTAATTGCCGGATTTTACGGGGAAACGGACGGCGATCGAGGGAATGAAGTGGATATTTCATTTTCATGGACAGCACCATACAACCAAGGATATCAGATCACACAATATGAAATCAATTACAATAATGGGCAAGGTTCATCCGGTACCGTTACTAGTACAGGATCTCCTGCAACACCCGGGAAAGGCATTCATGCATTGGTTCGTGGAACAACATATACAGTGTATATTACTGCTATAAATAGCGTAGGAAGATCCGATGTATCACCAGCATTCACATATACCGTTCCATTTATTACCCCCGATGCTCCTTTGTCGGTTGCCGTTTCAAATTACACTTCTATAGATAAAGATCAAAACTCGGTTATAATTGCATGGAATACACCTTACCCCGAAGGTGCCGCATTAACCAGTTATGAAATTGCGTATACAAATGGAACACAATCGGGATCTATCACTGGAATAACTGTATCTTCCCAAACGGTCGGATCTTTGAATACATATACGATTACAAGCGCAAATCAAATATCCATAACTAGTTTGATGCGCGGTACTTCATTTACATTTTCGGTATATGCACGAAATGTAAGTGGTCGATCCTCTCCAGGAACAGTCACATACGCAATTCCTGCAATTGTACCAAACGGTGTCATTGCATTAACAGGACTAGCCTATGACTTTTCAAACAATATAGTGCCAATTGTATGGAGCGTCCCATACAACCAAGGATCTCCAATTACAGGATATGTGCTTACATACAATGATGGTGCGGGACACTATGGGACAGTAAACACGGGGGCTACTACAACAAACGTGAATTTGCCGAATCTTTTAAGAGGTGTTCAATTTCAAATCACCGTCTATGCAGTGAATGCACAGGGTAATTCAGTGACAAGTTCCATCTTTTATTTCGTACCAAGTATTCCCTGCTTCAAGGAAGATTCCAAGATTCTCACCGATAAAGGATACCGTCTAGTTCAGGATTTGAGAAAAGGGGATTTAGTCAAAACATTTTCGCAAGGATATGTTCCTGTGGATTTAATTGGTTATTCCACCATCTATAATCCGGGAGATGCCCGTCGTATCAAACACCGTTTATACAAATGCACTCCTGAAAAATACCCCGAACTCGCAGAAGATCTCATCATTACTGGTTGTCATGCTATCCTCGTGGATAAAGATTTAACCGAGGATGAATTGGCCAAATCCAAGGAAATCTTGGGCGAAGTCTATTTGACAGAAAACTGCTATCGTATTCCTGCATGTGCCGATGAGAATGCCGAACCCTTTATGGAAGCGGGTACTTTCAATATTTATCATATAGCACTCGAAAACGAAGACTATTTTACAAATTACGGGGTTTATGCCAATGGATCGAATGATAAAGACGGACTTTTAGTAGAAAGTTGTTCCAGACGATATTTGAAGGAATTGTCCAATATGACATTATTGCTATAAAAAATAAAACGAATATATTATAGTATCTATTCATGTCATTTACCCGATTTCACGACGATCCGGCAAGAATCCAAAAACAACTTGCCGAAAGTACTTTTGCAGGACGCTATTTTTTGAATACACCTGGTACAGGCATTTCCATGCCTTTTTACGAAGATCCGAACTTGCGATTACAAAAATGGGGCGCGAATCTAACGACAAATACAGTAAATTTAGAAAGTGATTTTATGGGACTAACACGTCCACTCAATCGCGATTTAATACCATACCGCGATACTGCAGTTCAAACAACGCCTCTCGTATATCAATCCGAAGATCCCACCGTAGAAGAATCCCGGGTTTCCCATCCCGCATGGATGTATAGAGATTTAGAACAAACGCGATGGGAGACTCCATGGATTAATCCACAAGCCAATGTTGAATTGCGATTCCCCCATAATATTCAGACACGAATCCTAGAAAAGGATTATTTTCAACCGAGAATCCCTTTTATCAAATAATGACTTTGTTCTCCTAACAATCATTCGTCCTATAGAAAATTTATTATAATATTATAATACAATATAATAATAAATAATGGAATTAGCAATCCCTTTAGTCGCATTAGGAGGTCTCTATATTATATCCAATCAATCAAAAAATTCGGAGAATTTCGCGCAAAGGCAAACGCCGAAATACGAAGGCGCTTTGCCAAATATGAATGTCCCCGATAAAAATTACCCCGCGGAATTCCCATACAATAGCGTGAATAATGCTGAAACCGATCTTACGAGCAAACTCTCTACGGTGAATCTATTTGACTCCCCTGAAGTATATACGGATAAATTCTTCAATCCCAATGTCAATAATTCCGTTATTAATCCGGGTGCCATGCAAAACAGTTCCATCAATCAAGGATCGTCAAGTGCCCCGAGTCGATCGTTTTATTCCATGACGGGAGAAAAGGTCGAACAAAGTTATTTCCAGCACAACAATATGGTGCCCTTTTTTGGCAGTCATTCTCGCACGAACCATACGGATGCCAATTCCAACGAAAGTCTTATAGACAATTATACTGGATCGGGATCCCAAGTCATATCCAAACGCGAGAGTGCTCCCCTTTTCAATCCCAGCGAGAATTATCAATGGGCATATGGGATGCCCAGTAACACGGATTTTATACGGTCGCGCATGAATCCGAGTGCCTCCATGGCCAATGTCAAACCATTTCCCGAACAGAAAGTCGGACCCGGTTTAGCCGCAGGATATGGCACGGAAGGTGTGGGCGGTTACAATTCGGGACTCATTGCCCGCGATTTTTATCGCGAAAAAACGGTGGATGAACTCCGCGTGGATAATAAACCCAAACCGGGGGGGATCGGACTTTATGGCCACGAAGGCCCGGCAGTCAGTTATATCCCCACCGTTGCACATGTGGATTCTATAGGACGAGTGGAAAAAAATCGCGTGGAAACGACTTTTGAGATGGGACAAGATCGGTTATTTACTACGATGGGACACGAATCCGCGCCTACGGCGCGTGCCCTCACCATCGAGAAAAACATGTCCCGACCCGATACGCTTATGTCCTATACAGGTGTTGCGGCAAATACTACATCGAGTCAAATGGTGGAAGGAGAATACATGCCATCCAAACACATTGATTTAGGAACTTTGCCATTGGGCGTTGCCGGTGCAAATGGATACAATGGAGCCAGCACAGGAGATTACGGCATTAAATCGCAAATGGCTTATCCCAATAATCGCACACAGAATCCACGCGATGATTATTTCGGCGCAGTAGGGGGCGCCATTGGTGCCGCCGTCGCACCCCTTCTCGATATGCTCCGTCCTTCCCGTCGTGAAAATACGATAGGAACATTGCGACCATACCAAAACCCAGGTTCAACCGTATCTCAATCCTATATTTTTAATCCAGCAGATGTACCACAACATACTATACGCGAAACCACGGAGAACTCATTGGGTCATCTTTATATCAACGCCAATCAACGCGGAGACGGGTATAAGACCGCACCCCTCGATCTCAAGAATACTATGCGACAAGAAACTGCGGATTATCTTTATATGGGTAATTCGAGTGCGAATGAAGGTACACGCCAATTCCGCAATTACGACGCCGAATACAACCAACGCAATAACGAAGTCCGGCAAACCACGCTGAAAGGGCACACTCCCTCGGGTGGAATGGCACTTTTGAACGGAGATATCAACCAATCCACCAATCCAACGAGAGAACAAGATATGAAATACAATCGAGCACTCAATCCGAACCTGCCCTATCAATCCGCATCAACAGAATCTATGGGACGAAACACCGAGAATCAAAATCAATTATATTCAGGAATCAATGTTGATCGAAATTCAGGGGATATTCTCACACAATTGAAGGGGAATCCTTATGTTCTTTCACACATTAATGCTTTATAGGACAAATGTACGAATTTCTTTCTTTTCTGCTTTCGTGAGATGCGTGTGTTCTTTTTTATAGGCTTCTTTTTCATACGGATTTTTCTCGTATGCTTCATCTAGATTCCCCGTTTTTATCCATTCTTTCAAGATGTCATATAGATACTTTGTATAGAAACGAATTGGTCCTTTTTCTCTGCGAATTTGTGCAACATGAACAAGTTCGTGTTTTATGATATATTCGGGAGTTGCATTTTGTTTTGTGGAAAAGAAGACAAATGGCCATATAACGATCCCATCTAGACCAAGGCATTGTGTAAAGGACGAATTGAAAACGTAATAAAATTTCACGGAAGTTTGCATTTGTAATATTGTCATATAGAATATTACAAATAGATCTTCAATTTTGAGAAATTATCTGCAATTGTTGAAAAGTCCGGGGATAAATTTACGCCGGCATATTTTGCTTATCTCGTGGGATTTCAATGTGCGTCGAATCGTGCGATTCTTTCCCTTGTGTTTTCGCGTCACTGATTTATACCCTTTTCCTCCTATTACCGAGACTTTGCGGATTTCGTGTTTTCCATTATATTTGTGTTTTTCCGTATTTTGATAATGGAATTTTTTCATGTATATATTATATGGATACATCATTTTTGATTCATCTTTTTCATATTTTGTTTGTTTCGGGATTATTTTATTACATTGGTACAAAACAAGACAAGATACCTAAATATCTATATCCCGTTTTTATCGGATTAGGCATTTTCATCATTCTATACCATATTTATAAATCCGTCTACAAAAAAGATGCATGGATCAATTATCTACACATTCTCATTTTTGGACCTTTACTCATTTATATTGGATGGATGGAAGATAAAACGCAACGCAAATTTTTCGAAATATCATTAATGCTTGCTTTCGCGAGTTTTGGATACCATTTTTACTATATGATAAAAGAGGTATAATTGTCACGGGATTATGCCAAAAAAAAAAGATGCCATGACCATTCCATAAAACGACCTGTAATGAAATTCGATTCTTGCGTTGTAATCATCCATTGATATAGATTCTCATAAAACACTTTAGGTCTTTTCAAAATGGCTTCACGTTTCACTAGAAATTGTGCCGCACCACGATGACCCAGTGTCCAGTCAGGATCGGGCAATGAATCATAAGGAATATATTTCTCGATATATTCATTATACCAAAGTAATAGTTCAAAATGATAGATATTCGTATAAAGTGATCCCATAGTAAAATGATTCACATTTACAAAAGGGCTTTCTAATAAATAGGCTTCGACAAAACGATCGATAATACTTCCTTCATGATGCCACGAATATTCTTCGTCGTGAATGAAAAAGACATAATCCGGCAAATCCTCATAAAAATCCACAATGTATTTCAGATAAACGGATGCCTCATTTCCTTTATTTACCGGAATATTATACGGGTTTTCCGGGCGTTCTTTGTCATATACAATCACTCGGGCATCGTTCAAGACGTCGTGAAATTTGGCAGACCATTCCGTGGATTTATCGTATCTACTAATCACTATATGACAAGACATTATATATTATATATATGTTGTATGTAAAATATTTGGATTCAACGAAACCTAAATGCAATAAAAAATGGGGTGGATTATAGATGGAATGGATCTATTTGTAAAATAGAATATGTGTCAGAATATGTGTTTCTTTTTTATAGATATACAGCAAGGATTCGGATTAAACACTCGAGAATAATCGGGACATATTCTCCGCCTCTACATTTTTCACCGGTTTATGAAAGAGTTTCAACAACATTTCATCTTCCCTGAATCGGACTGTATAGGACTGCTGAATGTCTCCTCGTCCAATACGTCCTATCGCCTGAATCGTCTTTTGTTGCGTCATATTCGTGAGATCTTTCGCCAAGATCCCGTGACAGAACTGGTAATTTGTCCCATAGATATAATCACTCGATGCAATAATCATGAATAGTTGCTGGGTATCTGCCAGATTCTTCATAATGTTCATATAGGACACATTCGCATCTTTCATGAAAAGTCCGATTCCTAATAAAAGAAGCACTTTCAGATAGTTCTCAATCGCGAGTCCCATGATTTCTTTCACGGTTTGTTCATCCAAAATGGGCATGAATGCCTCGGGGGTTTCTTTCGGGGCCCATACCACCTGATGCGCCTTTGAATTCGGAATATAAGTGCTATCTAATTGAATGTATTTGACTTGTTTCCTTAAATCCTCGATTTCTTTCGACATGCGCTGGATCTCCGGGTTCTTTTCTAATCGGATTTCTTTCGCCTTTCCTTTTTTTTCTTCGGCACCCGTTCCTCCCGCAGAAGACTCTGCCATTCGTTTGTCTTTATCTTCGAGCGCTTGTTCCAACTTGGCGATTCTGTCCGATAGACGATTATTCGATGATATAGCAGTCAAGATATTCTGGAAAATCTCTTTGGGAATATTGGACTGCTGGATATAGAAATTCCCGATTTTCGCGACATCTTCCGTCATAAAAATGGCGGGTCCATCCGTAAATGTATATGCATCTTCCGTGGTGAAAAGGACCCCTGCACTTACAACCGCGACATCTTTCTTTCGGGACAATTTCGGTTCTGTTGTCGTTTTAAAATGTGCAAATGTAGCCACCCATACTTCGGAAGAGATGCGTTTGAGCAATTCCAAATAGTAAATCTTGAGGCTGTTCATGGTAATGGATGCAATCCCATCGAAATGTGAATCTATATGACATTCTGGTGGGAGATCTGCGAGTTTGTTCACATAGGATATAAATCGCACGATTTCGCTCAAATCGAAATATCTCAAGAGCGTCTTGTTTTCATCGCAATATTGGACACATTGCTGTAATTCTGCGTAATTTTCGAAAAGGATATGTGGCAATCCGCAATAGCCCGCTTTTGTCAGGATCGAGATTGATTTCCTGCAATCATAACTCGTGATATTGTGGATCTGCGCACAATCGAATCGTTCCCGGAAATCCGCGAGTGTGTCCATGATTTCCGTTTCATGGGGCAGGGTTGCACATGAAAGTACCACATTCGGAATCACATTTTCCACCCAATTTTTGTGGATCAGTTCATGGAGCGGATGTTCCGGATAATCCATCGAAATGGTGGGTTCATCCCAATATGTCACGATTTTCTCTTTTGGATTGAATGCGAGCATATAGTGCATGGCTGTAATATAGGATTTGATATCACAAATGATAATCTCCACTTTCGATCCATTGCTATTGTCGACTTTTCGTATACCCCCACTCCTGCGATCCCGGGTGAAATCGACTGCCGCGAAATAATGAAGACGGATATCGCTCGCGGTATCACATCCGAATGCAAACGCGATTTTCTTTTCCATGGAAATCGCCGATTTTGCGAGGGCAAGTCCAATGTGTCTTGCCCCGCACACGAAAATGACACGCATCTTTTCCGAGAGTCCTACCGGAGATAGTGTTTTCCCGGTACCTGTGGGACTGCAATATAGGACTAATTTTGAATCGGTTTCGACATGATCTTTATTGAAAAGCGAAAAGAGCGCTTTTTGATGGGTATATAATTGTTTGTCTTCATTTGCCAGCAAATAGGGATTGCGCTCGATGAATTCGTATGCATTCTCCACGATGTCACATAGATTCATATTGAGATTGCCGAATGCGATCATGACATCTACATACGCAAGTACGTGGCGATTGAGAGAATGAATCGATGCATTTTTCAATTGAATGAGGGTATACAAGTAATAGGAATAAGATGTACGCTGTTTTCCTAAATGCCTGCATAACATATTGCAAAAGTCGAGGAGAAAGAATTCGAAAATATCGGCGCGATTCTTTTCGATATTGGCTTCTAGATTTTGAAAACGGACGGCATCCGCGCTTTTTATTTTACGCAAATTGCCTCCTCCCAATGTGGGGAGACGATATGCTTCTTTTATTTCGGGCGTTCCGTATTTATCCAGCGTTTTTGCAATAATGGGTGCAAAGTATTTCGTATAGAGGAAATCCTCGTTTTCTTGTGTAGATTCGATCTTTGTAAAGGAAAACATGGATGTTTTTGCATTCTTCTTGGTATTGGGATTATGGAATCCATCAATAATGAGTTGAAGAATACTCTTTTCTTTATCGCTTACGGGAATTTCCAAGATTCCCCATTCAGTCGCAGTCAGTTTGGTTTGGTGAAAATCGTTGTCGCACATTCTATATGATTATATGTAATAGTCATATAGAGATCATTTGGAATCAATTTTTAAGGGAACCTCAAGCAAAGCAGATGGTTCCCTTAGGAACCCTCCCTTTTGTCCGGGTTATTTGTCCGGGTTATTTGTCCGGGTTATCAACCCCGATATATCATATAGAAAATCATGCAGATAATTCCACAATCGGGATCTGCCTCTTGATTCTCTTCATAATGTGATGTATTGATTTCGTCGATCCATTCCATTCTTTAGTGAGTTGATTGTTTATATTATATAGAATCATTTATATATATTTCAAATGAAAATTGCCGAATTCCCGAATGAAATCCAGCATCGCATTTTATCCTATTTGATTTATGCGAAAGATCCCCTTTTTTTACATGATATCAGGAACTATGTCACTACTTTGCCCAAAATTTTGGAATATTATCATGAAATATACATCATTTTACACCCGGATCCACAAGACTTCAATGATTTGCGCTGGCTATCCAGTGATATTTGCGCTTATATGAATGATTTCTATCCCCGTTGTTTAGGCTATCGCCCCCGTTGTTTGGATATCTGTCGCCGGAGTTTTCAATTCCACTATTATACGGATGACGAGATCATTGCAGTGGTGGATAGAATCAAACCCAACGGAAAATATGGATTCACGCGTTTTACAAGACAACTATATGCCATTCTTACACCCGAAGAACGCGCCGATTTTATAGGGTCTTTACGCAGAATATACGATATTATCCTATAGGACCTATACAATTTTGATATTGACGGGTAGATTCGTTCGTTTTGTATCGATTTTGAATGTAGATCCTTCCTCATTGTTAAAGATTTCATTGATGGATTTCATTTTTGCATCCATAATCGTTTTTACATCTTTTTCTTTTATCGTGTGTTTGAACATGAGTGACGTTGTGATATTCATCATAGATACAACTGCGTCTGGTAATATAGGTCCGTTTTTATTCATCATGGTATCGAAATATTGCGCAAATCGGGTAACTAATGTATATGTTAGATTGGCTTGTCCAATCGTTCGAACCACATTTTGAAACGCATTCAATCCTACTAAATGGGTTTCCAATTCCGTAAAAGGGCGTTGTATGGGTAAATCGCCATTTGATAATGTCTTTTGTAAATCCAACGGCGTATGAATTAATTGTAGTGCCAAAATACCTCCATAAAAAAACTGATTAATGAGTTCAAAAATATATTTTATTTCCGGCGTTTTTTGGTATCCGACAACAATAAATGCAACCAATGAAGCCGATGCCAACATGTGGTTTATATGACTTGTGCTCATCAAGAGAGATCTAGCAGACGAAGGTCGATATCTCAGTGTTGGTGCACTATTACTTTGTAACGTCTTTCTTCTAAAACGTCTTTTTTGAGATCCTGTGCCACCTTTTATTCTATGGGTCAATGGTAATGGTGTAGCGATGGCGTATTCGATCGCATTTCGTATTCTTTGTCGATCATCTTCATTTAGCCCTTTACAGTAGTTGTTATATAGAATTTCCTGTTCGGGTGTCATATAGAATATATAGACAAAGATATTTGAATGGGGGGCCGGAGGCCCCCCGCCCTCGGGAAACCCTGCCAAATAAAATGCCGAATAAAATCATATGAATCTTCTATATGATTTTATTGCACCCGTCATAAAAAAAGTGGGGTTCGAAGACGTATTATCGGCTCTCAAACATCCCGCGGGATATATCTTGGTAAATACCTTATCTGCGGACAAACAAACGTGTTTGATCTATGGGACAATATCCGCGGAAAAAGAGGAACAAGTATTGAATGGGCTATTGGAAGAATTGGATGCTGGGTCCTATAGGATTATTGTATATGGTGAGCATTCTGCGGATGATTCTGTGGACGCGAAATACCGGCAATTGAAACGTCTTGGATTCGAACATGTATATGTCTATGGTGGCGGATTATTTGAATGGCTTCTTTTGCAAGAGGTTTATGGTACGGGGGAATTTAAAACCCAGGGAAAATGCGGAGATCTTTTGTCCTATCGAAGTTCCCCAAAAATAGTATAAAAAGCATAATAAAAATAGAATGAATATAGAAGTTGCAATAATACTGTAGTCATTCTGTTGGGGTTCAAATAAATGTGAATAACGTTGCATGCCATTATCTATACTGTTTATTTGAAAACTAGTGTCGGAATTATAAAAATCATTCATCCATGAAATAAGTTTATCATTGACATTATAATGATTAAAACGCAAAATTGCGGGGTCTGGTTCTAATGTGTCATGTTTAACTTTAATACCATGTATATTTGTAATATCTATAAAATCACTAGTTCTCACTATATTTTTAGGCGCCCAATCATATCCGATTTTTTTATCGATACATTGATAATCTTGTGTGATGAATGTTTTATGCGATAAAAATCGATCAATGAATTTCTTTTGTACAATCTTTACACAAGAAATATTTCGTGGTTGATTACGAAAAAAATCCGCAATATTTACATCTTGTTCGCTAAAAAGGAATTCATCTAAATCCATTAGTGCAACCCATTCTGTTTCATTTCCGTAATTTTTCATAAAATGCCGGATACCGTCGTCTTGTCCATATATGATTTCACCTTTTTCATTTCGAGGTTGCCATTTTACATAGGTAATCATATTGCCATATTTTGCGAGAATATTTTGAAATTTATCATGATATGATACATCATTATCAATTTCAAATCCGTATTTATTATGGGTTTTTGTTCCATCTCCGCCAGTAGAACCTTCATTGTCATATAGATAAAAATGTTCGAATCCTAGATTGGAATGATATAGGATGAATTCTTCCACCCATTTTATATTTTCATTCATGATAAAAATAACATGGAAAGATAGATTATATTTTTTATTCATTATACTATAATTTTATACAAAAATTACATCATTATTATATGGATAAAAAATTGCATACCAACTTCTTTCAAAATAATGTCCAGTTTCTTCATTATGATGACTATTCACTTCATTTATCAATTTTTCATAATATTCTTTGGATTTTTGTAATATGTGTTTTTTAGAAATATTGAAAATTCCATTATAAACGATACAATTATTTTCTTCATTGTCTGTAAATATAGATTCAAACCACTTCCCAAATGGACGTATTTTACTTGGGTTAATATGATTACCTATATTTTGCTCTTTATTATTATTATTGGATGATTCATAATTGTCCAATTCAAAATCGTATATATTTTTTGTAATATTATTATCTAAAACACAAGCTAATGTCGTGCGATTAGTATCTTTTGCGGAATAAATTACATTTTTTGCTCTTTCATATTTATTTGGCAATTCTGTTGATCCAGGAAGAAATACCGTATGGTTTGCCAATTTATCATAGTTATCAATTATATGATATAAATACGTATGTGACTCTCTTCCTACATTTGGTAAATTGACAGTTTTTTCTAATAAAAGGGGTTTATAAAAATCATCATTTTTACCTTTATTGTAAATGATAACTGGATATTGATTAAACGGTTCTTCTTTCAACCATTCCAAATCTTCATTATAACGCGCAACAACTAATTCTATATGATTATTATCAAATCCTTCATATAGAGGATAAATAATAGATATGAATAATACAATAATTAATATTCCTAACAATACATATTTTTTCATTTATATATTGATATTAGAAAATGCATTATTCTTATTATGATACAGACAATGTAGAAAAGTTCTTACAAAATTCCTTCTAATGTACTTCCATTTTGCGGATTATGTCGAACCATCAGTGGCCAAATAGTGAATACCCGGAGATTTCCTAATCTTCCCTGATCCTGGATTTGATTATCTATAGGACGATCTACAAATTTCGTATATTCCAATATCCGATCAATATTCGCATTGTTAATCAAATAGCCTTGTGTCCCATACAATGTATTCGCATTATCCATATGATAAATATTATCCACAACATGTTGTCCATGATTCTCATTCAAATTCGTCAAATGTAAATAGTCGAAATCCATTGAAGAAACACGCTCCAAAATCTTGGATAATTTGCTTTCAAAATCATGCCCTATTTCGAAATCGTCTTCGAAAATCACCGTATATTTAGTGTTTGCAGAATGCTTCATTTCATAAATCTTTCGATGGCTCAAATAGCATCCAATGACCCCTTTTCCCAAACGACTTTTTTTAGCATTGTCATATAGATCTTTTGAAATGATACCGTCTTCATGCATTTTCCGGAATTCGTCTTCCGTGATTTCATTCCCATTCACGGCGCTCACGATTTCGATCGACTTCGAATGCATTTTTGCTTGCTGTTTGGCAATATTATCGACTCGGTCTTGTTTATTCTGCATGGAAATCACATAGAAATCGATGGAATCTCTGGATTCAAATGATTCTATATGACCTACCTGTGAAAACAATGCAATAAAGAGGATTGTAATGGCGAATAAAATGAACCATCCATGCTTCATTTTATTATATAGATATTTTACATTGCATATCCCCTATATTCAAAAGGGTCGATATTTTTATTGCTAATAATGGGGATTTGTATATCGGTTGTTGCACTATCACTATACGCCAGTTTTGTTTTGAATGCATATATCTCGAGTTTTTTCTGTTGTGCCATGCGCGATAAATAAGAATCTATCTGACCATCGATTTTTGTTGTTTCAACTTCCTCCACCAACTGAGTCGCACCTTTTGTGTTGATCACATAGCATTGCATTCCCCAGAATGAATCGAGTTTTTTGAAAAAGGGATTTTCTATGGGATTTTTGGAGGGTCTTAGTCTGATCCAAGAGAATAATAGGATATCCCAGTCTGTGGGGGCTTCATGTATCGATTGTGTAATATAGTCGTATATATGGGGTTCGATCGTGATATCGTCTTCTAATATGAGATAATAGTCATATAGAGGATCTTCTATGAGATTTTTGGCAAGTTGGTAATGACTGAGAAAACATCCAACTCCTCCGCGAGTGAGTTGATAATGATGTGTTCGATATTTCATCTTTTCTACATTGTGGATTTCATTCATTGCATCCGGTGTAATCCAATCTTCTAAATCGACCGTTTTTCCATTAATTGCAGGGAATCGTTCGACGGTAATATGATTCGAAAGTCCGGATTTTACACATTCGTTTAGTGTGTGGTTCAATCTTTCTGGATTTTTATCGAGATTGATGATGAATCCTTTCATATCTTGTTTGAATTTGAATAGAAGAACAACTACGAATAAACATGCAATTCCGATGCGTATGTCATATAGAAGACTTGCGACGATTAAAATGAGGGCGATTGCCTTTGCTACTATATTCATTATTTGTATTAACCCGATATAAATAATTCGATCTCGTATCCTGATTCCCGGTTATTATTTATAACAAATACAAATTCCGCCTTTCTGTCTTTGTCTAATTTCTCGTATTCTTGTTTTGATGGTAAGGGTTCATCTTTATTTTTAATACTTGTGAATATTTTAGATAATGCGAGTACTGCATTAGTATTTTTAAATGTTTGCATGCACTTTTCCATTAATTTTGCGGTACTATTTATTGTTGTATTATCTATAGTACTTATCGGGCCTTGCATATTACTAGTATCAACTTCTGTATTGGAGATTGTATAATCCGATTTTTGTTCGGTTGGAACACCTTTAAAGATACATCCTCGTATATATAGAGGAAATAAAGAAGTAGTATTTACTATAGTTTTAATGTCAGATTGTGAAGGCATCCATAAAGTATAGTTTTCACAATATCCGGCATTGTTATCATGTCTTATGGTGGGTAAGTTTTTCCTCGTATTGTCTATGATATTTTGTATTTCATTATTATTATAATTACCTTTCAAAACCAATATGTCTTTTTTGTTATCTTCATTGTTTTCGAGAGCATCACATAATAATGCTATAATCCATCTTGTATTACTATTTCGGTATTCTCTACTATCTCGTGCATGTTCAACCCACCTATTATGAAAAGATACAACTGGAGATAAAAAAGGTGTTAACCCATTATTATTTTTGATTTTAAATAAAGAATTATTCGAGATTATCTTAATTAATTCGTTATTAATAGTATGTTCATTATTAAGAGTATGTTCATTATTAATAGTATCTTCATTACCACTACTACCATAAGAAGATTCAACATAATATTTACAAAATGAAGGATTTACGGAAAATAAATTGTGTAAAAATGTATTTCCGTATGAATCTTGTTTTAAAACGTCTGCTGAATGTGCAGTTGTTAAAATATGTAATAAAGCACTTTGATATGCGTCGGAAACTTTTTTCGATGCACCATCAATCGAACATGAAGAGAATAAATGTAATGGGGTAATACCATCATTATCTTGTTCAAAAAATAGGCTTATAGTATCTTTATTTATCAAGTTTGTATAATCTGTAATAATATCGTTTACAATATTAGTATCATCAGGAACAACAGTATGAGTAGTATTACCAGAATATTTAAATGCAATATTTGCATTACTATATGTTGATATTGTATTGCATAATATTGCAGTTTGTAATAAAATGTCTTGTAATTTGGAATCTGGCTGAAACAATCCAGTGATTTTTTCCCATTCTATAGAGGGAGACACTGATATTGTCTTGATAGAATCTGGTTTAAACAATTCACCTATTCCCCAACTTATAGATTTGCTATCTGATGATATATTATTTGTACTACCCTCTGTTGGGGTCTTGTTTACAACATAAAGATGCATTCTATTTTGTGTAGATTCACTAATACTAGTTATAGTTGTTTCTTCAATAGCTTGAATTTCTTCAATACTAGTATAATCTGTTTTTTTTTCATCAATATAAAATCCAGGAGATATAGAAGATTCATCTTCATTTTCAGTACTAATATAATCTGGTGTATATGATAATTTACGTTTATCTGGTGTATATGATAATTTACGTTTATGGTATATAGGATTTCCATCATACTCACGAGTAAAATCCAAATCAATTTCGGATAAACATTTCACGCTTTCAATATATTTACTTGCAACTACGCAAGTATGATTGTCAATTTCTAAATCTAATTTTATATCTGAAATACTTACTGATTTTTGTGATTCTGAAGTTAGAGATTCATCAAGATACGGCATTACAAATCCGACATATTTTTCATATCCGCGTCGATCATGGAGAATCTGGTTTAATCCTATAGTTAATGCCAAATTTGATGTCATTTTAATAAAGTATTATATTATAATAGAATACTTTATACTATTATTCTTTCTATCTATCATTTATAGTCCGTAAATTTCCTCCTTATGTATCATTTATAGTCCGTAAATTTCCTCCAACGTACTTTTTGTATCATACATGTTAATTTTAAAAAAATTAATAAACCCAGAAAATATGCGAAAAATCTCGAGTTTTTTCCAAGACCCCAGCAAGCTATATCCTTTATGATCCGCTTTAAAACCTTTATTCCACATGAAAAAAAGCAAAATAAATATGGCTAAAGTATTTATAATAATCAAAATCTCTTTTGCTTTTGGATCACTAATGGATTTTTCATACGTTGAAATACCAGTTATTAGAATCATCAAAATAGGGAGTTCCATCAAATAAACAAACTGATATTTAGGTACCATCAATAATAATTCATAAATAATTTTAAATGCATCGATCGGTTCGCTTGGTAACTCTTCTTCTGATTTTGGATCCCAATTATGCAGATTTTCCGGATCTTCCGATGACGGTTTTTTCGTATTCTGAAATATACTCGTATAAACCACTTTATTAATTGCCTTCATCGATGACCATACATTGCCTCTTACACTAAAATATCGCATAGCACCAATAAATAATGCTAGACAATACAATACGCAAAGAACAGCAGAAGGCGTCATCAAGAGAATGACGCAAATCAATCGAAAAACAACGGTAAAGAACTTTTTTCCGATCCAATACAATAAACTAAATGGAAATGGTGCGGCTAATGATGATGCCGTATACAAATCAATTGTAAATGTCTTTATTAAATATGCAGTAAATGCAACAACAATTACATATGAACAATAAGAATATAATATGGTATAAAACGCCGAATTTACTACAAAATCATATACAGATTTTCCACTAATAATAGTTTCAATCATTTCTGCAATAGTCACTATCTGTCTATGAACATAATTGAAAAAGAATAAAACCGTCATCAATACTAGATAAAATAGAGCCCATGTATATTTTTTTAACTCGTAATATTCATAGTTATTTGCAAATGTATTCCTATAGGATTCTAGTAAACCGTGAATACTTATATATGGTTTCCAAAAAATTTCAAATACGAAATCTAACCCTGTATGTAAAAAAGTTCGTGTATCTAAGCCACTAAATACAAGTTTCATTGTCATTTGATAAAATTTTTCAGCAGGACTTGTTATTTTGGGTGGGTCTTCTGCAGGTTTTTGGTCTTCTGCAAATTCTTTTTCTTCTGCAGTTTCTTGATGTAGATCTTCTACTCCACCATACCCATTTTTCAAAACATAATTGTATTCTTTTTCAATGGATTTGCTCATACTAGAAAACTTTTTTAACCAGTAATTCAAATGTATATTAGGGAAATAAATTTCGGGTCGGTCATATTCATTAATGAAAAAGAACACGAAAAATATATTGTACACAACAAAAATCATGATGGGTATTTGTAAAATAGTATAAATTTCATCACGTATGATTTTTGCATATTTGATAAATTCTTTTTTACGCCGATTCAATTTCGAAAAACATCCTTTTCCCGAATTATCAGGTTCTTCTGGATTTTCTGGATTTTCTGGATTTTCTTGTTCTGGCATTAAGCTTTGTGGTGGATTCAATGCAATTGCTTGATTCTTAATATCATTAATAATTCCTGGATCGGACAATTGCATATTAAAAAACATGTCAAACTCAATTAATACGTTAGAATCTTGCGATTTAATATATTGATTATAATTTACAAAATATGTTTGAATAATCACATTGACTATATTTTGTGTAAATACATCGTTTGGATCATTGTTTTGTATAATCCAATCTAAATGATTCGAAATAATAGAATTTACGGATTGTTGCTGTGAAGGGGTCAATTTATCAAAGCCTTTATTGGAAGATGTTGCATAAAGAGATAGTGCAGGAGAATCTGAAGGTAAAGGATCTGAAGGCGAAAGATCCGGAACATTGTTCTCTTCTTGGTCATAAGAATCAATCGATTCAACAAATGATTCTAATCCGCGTGATTCGCAATATGCCAAATAGACATATCTTATTATATGGTATATATAGTTTAATAGTAAAGCATCAAATGAATAAATCGGACAAGTCAAATATTTCACCAATTCACGATACCCACTGACAATCCCCAAAGAATTCAATTCGCCTCCTAACTTATCTAGCCAATTATAGCAATTTTTAAAATAATTGTCGTCGAATATTTCAAATCCTTCTTTTATAGGATCTTTATCGTATTTTGATGGAACCGACGATGGAGGGGAAATGGGATAAAGAGTTTCAAAAAATTCCGTGGTTTGGATCGGCATGGAGAATGATGATACGGGTATTTCAGACTGATCCGTCTTTTTCTTCCACGATGTCATATAATATAGAATACTATATGACAATATTATCTCGAATATAACATTCCGCAGTTGCCTCCAACAAAAGTAAGAATATTGTATCGTTCTTCGAAAAGTGTCATGTTATAATTGTAATAATTCAATTTCCAATTAGATTTTGTTACGCCAATTGCATTTCCGTTTGTGTCACATATGATATTGAAAAGGGAATTGCCTGGGTCGATAGGGGGCACAATCGTCGTCACTTCCAATTCAATGGTCCGGAATTTGCTTAAATTGATTGCACCAGAGGGTTGATATTCAAATGGGTTCGTATTCAAGCAGAAATTATAACAATAGAGATAATCTACTGCGGATCCTTGAGTACGCGTATATTTTTCCACGTAATTGTAAATGCCACTTTCCAGAATGTTTTCGCGGTATTCTCCATTCAGAATAATTCCCATAGACACGAGAATTTCTTTTATATTATAATCGGCATAGTTACCTGTATAATAAAATCCTGTGTTTGTGCCATCCGGATTGTATTGAGGTCCATATCCTAAATTGGTAACACCGACTGTAACCTCATTGGGGATATTATTTGGCGGAATTTCTCCTTGATTAAAAGGGGATATCATGATTTGTCCTGGAATTGTATTATACGGCCAATTCGTGTAATTCCCCCATTCATTGCGCATATTCACATCATTGCGCTGTAGAAACCACATCCAACTCGCAATCATTCCATTGGAAGTGAGAGGCAGTCTCATTGTCCCGGTTATATTATAGAAATTATATTCAAATACGTCTTTTACTAAATATACTTGATCTTCTGCCGCGAAAAGTGCAGATTCTTCATTCGATAAAAAACAATACGTGGAGATGAGATGAACATCCGCATTCCATGTAGTATTTTTATTTTCATATGCATTCGCAGGGATGATGATATTTTCGCTCGGTGGTGTTTGCAAAAACTGGTACATTTTGAATTGCTGTAAATTGAAATCCGCTTTTTGATACGGGAAATTATTTGCATAGTCATATACATCTCTCACAATGAATAGATCTTGTATAGGACGTAACGTGACTGTGATGACGAGTTCATTATATTGCAATGCAACGAGGGGAAATGCGCATCGACTATCCATTGTAAACCACGTATTGATGGGAATATAAAGCGTTCGTCCACGAATAGATGGTTCTGCCCCGGCTAAATTGCTCGTATAATACGCATTGGGGTAAATATTCAATCTTGAAAATGCATTTGCAGGATCATACAATTCTTGTAAATTGCCAGTCATGCGATTAAAAAGATCCTTTTTTTCTACACTAAAATCGCGCTCTACCATCGCCTTCAGGTATTGCCCCGAATATCGCTGAAGAGTGAGCGATCCACATGTGATTAATACTTCTTCGACGATCTGAGTACCTAAATCGGGGATCCATTTGAATTCATAAGGTGACCATGCCCAATTGGTCTCTTCCACGGGATTCATAAAAGGACTCCATATATTTGGTATATTCAAAACAAGATATGTATCCATTAAAAGATCCGCATACCGTTTCACTTTGAATGTGAATGTAGTGGGTTCACTCAATCGCAAACTGCGCGATCCATCAAAATCCAACCGGAATTTCTGAAGCCCAAAATTTGTATATTTTGAATAAGTGACTTTGAAGAATGTTTTTGATGGATTTCCAGTCAATATCAGATTATTATTACCATTTGCAATGATATTTAGCAATCCTCCTGCCATTTGAATATATATTATACTTTATTTTCTTTATTTTAACTTTATATATAAATGTATTTCTATAAAAAACTCGTCATTTTAATTGTTATTTTGATGGCGTCTTATATATTATATCGTCTATATAATCGCCGGTTAGTCATACTGAAAGAAATTGCCGATTTGAATAAATCGAATGTGCAAATGGAAGGATTCACCGATTCCATTGTATCCGCATTACAAACAGAAAATAAAACGGAATTGACGATTACGAATTTGAATACGAATAATATGGATTCAAAACATGGATACAATAATCCCCCACTTGCATTACAATTAAAGCAATTTTGCATTAAATCGTCCTATAAGACTGCATACAATGGATCCGATGTTTCGATTGATATGATAAAATATGTATTGGAACGTGGATGTCGCTTCATCGATTTTGATCTTTTTTACGATTTTCCTTCGACCACTTTATCGCCCAATTCAACCAGCAAAACCGCTGTATTGAGTTATGGTGTGAATACAGATTCGGTTACACCGGCAGAATCATCCCCTACATATACAAAAATTTCATTTGGAAATGTATGTTCTTTTATCTCGCAAAATGCATTTAGTAGTGTTCCAAATAGAAACGATCCCCTCTTTATTCAATTAAATTTGAATTGTACAGATGAATCTAAAAAAGGCATTTTCTATGAAAATGTCGCCGAAGCCATCATGGAAAATTTCCTCACGAGTCAACTATATCAAGGAAAAGTAGATAGCGATACCCCCATCGATCAATTATACAAACAAGTGATTTTTATTATAAACAATCAATTATCCCCCGATTACCAAAACGTGAAATATGTAAAAAGGGTTAAATACATTCTCGCAAATTACATGAATATGAACAATTGGGGCGATCCAAGTGTTACTCCGAATACAATGATTACAGTCAATTATGATACCATGCAAACCAATCTGCAAACTCCTATGCAAATCAATCAAAATGACGGAAATTCAGGAAATGATGTAATCAATCCGAATTTTGGTCAAGTTCTTCCTATACAAGCAAACTCAATCATGACGAAAAATATGATGGCATTATCAACCACATATAATACAGAGAATGTAATGCCAATGATGTATTGGATCAATGACACAGAATTGATCAAATACGAAACCATGTTTACAAAACAAAAACGCGGAATTGTTCCTATAGGAAAATTGTATAAATATTTGACATGGTATAAAAAACAATATGCCTCTTTTTAGAATATCCCTATATTCTTTATAAAAATCACAGTAAAGACAATGTCCAATAGAAATCCTCCAATCGCGAAAATATACAATATCCATTCGATTTCATTTTTGTCTTGTATCTGATAAAAATAAAATATCATGAGCCCAAAGAGGGGAATCGCAAAATATCACCTATATGACTAATGGTTTCCATCCTTTATATTATTCTCCGAAATTTTTGGAGGTGCCGAGACATTTATACAAGGTTTTTCTATAGGTACAAGGCCACAAGGACCACAGTGATCATGATTTGAATAATCCACTTTTTTCCCGATCTTTACATGACATGCATCCAGATTCCATCGCCCCAGAATCTTTTTATCCTTCTTCCAAAAATTGGCAAAGAATTGAATTGCTTTTTCAATCATATGAGTAATATAGGTAATATAGGTAATATAGGTAATATTCTTTACGTCATTTCTCGAATTGGAATATTTGCCAACTACACGAAAATGGGATGGTAGATCCATGTGAATCAACGTTTGGTTTTATTCTATAGTAAATATAAATGAAAATTATAAAATCGATAAAAGATGCAATGAAATTCTGCAAACCATTCATTCAATTGTCCGATAACACTACATCTGTACCTATTTTACAAACCGCATTTGTCCCACCGGATACAGAGGGTCCATGGGAAATGTCGGAACGTGCGTTGATAACCACGCTAAACTATCTATTTGACAAATTGCATCATTCCTGTTATTTGCTTTGTTCGAATGGGAAAACGTCGACTTTAGTGAAATTAGAATCCACAACCATTTCGCAAGATTTCAAAATCGTTTTGGAATCGGAACTGGCCAGTATCGCGGAAAATTCCACCATTACCGAAAAACAGCGAAAAACCATCCGGGATTTCATCACAGACAAAGAAGGGGGCATATCCAATAAATTGCGTATATTACAATGCATCGTGAAAAAGATCAAAGGTGACGCCACGACATCGAGCGAATACGAGACTTTTTTCCAAAAAATGGTTTTACCACAAGGTGTCTATGTGATGAATTTAACAGATGCAAATATTTTACGTAGAGATGGAGCATATCCATTTCCCATTTATCGAAAGAACAAAATGCCAGAGTTAGAACCCGAATACAGAGATGCCTTATTTCTCCCTATTTTCAGTCTTTCGGGAAATGTCCAATATCACGATATTCCCATTCCGAATTATGATGATGTTTCCTATATTTTAGGAAAAGCATCTTACAATATTGCCGATTTCGAAACGGAATGGTCTAAAAAAACGATTGGGAAAGCCGTATTTAGAGGTGGTCCGAGTGGATGTGGATATACAATACAAACAAATCAACGTATAAAACTAGCAACCATGAAAAATTCGAATTTGGACGTGGGCATTGTGGGGGATAAAAACACGATTGATTCTAATTCGATTCGATTTGATCCTATACATGGATTAGGCATGATGAACACCGGTATTCGTCCTATAGAAAGATTGGGGTATGTGGAACAAAGCCGATACAAGTATATTATCCATGTGGATGGAAATGTCAATGCCTATCGGCTACTTTCCATCATGGCAACTGGGTCACTCATTCTACGTGTGAAAAGCGCGTATACATCGTGGTTTGATCATCTCTTGACACCGGGTGAAGACTATATAGAAGTCGAAGCGGATCTTTCGGATTTGGCAAAACGTTTATTATGGTGTAAAATGCACGATAAAGAATGCCAGGCAATTGCAGAACGATCATGCGAATTTGCACGGATGGCTCTAACTGCGGAATACATGCGTGAGGCATTTCAATCGTCCGTTTCATCAATAATTTATGCAGATAGTACTATAGGTCCTATAGGATCTGTAGAAGGTAGTCCGATAGGACCAAACCGTCAGGTGAGTAGTCCGATAGGACCAAACCGTCAGGTGAGTAGTCCGATAGGACCAAACCGTGAAATAAGTAGTCCAATAGGACCAAACCGTCAGGTGAGTAGTCCGATAGGACCAAACCGTGAAATAAGTAGTCCTATAAGACCAATTGAAAAAGTTTTAAAGAAAACCAACCCTAAAAAAACAAAAAAATATATTGATGAAATCTTGAATTCACCCGAATATTATATCAAAAAAAACATCAAGGAAAGATGCAAGAAAGGATTTGCACCAGATAAAAAAGATAAAACGCGATGCATCAAAAAAACATCGGATCAAACCTCCGCAACAAAAAAGAAGCACGTTTCTATAGAAGAAATACAAGAAATGATGGAAAAACGTAAAAAATGTGTAGAAAAGTATCGAATCAAATATCGCAAAATGCAAACAAAAAAAGTACCAAAGGAAAAAGTATCAAAGGTAATCAAAGTACCAAAAGAAAAAGCGATAAAAGCACCTTTAGTATCTGAACCACCAAAAGAAGAATCTTCTATTATATCTAGTATATCAAATTTGGTAAAAGGAGTCCTATAGAAAAATATCAATGTATATAAATGACAACGCGTAAAAAGAAATACAATACGGAATTATGCGATGATAAAATGACTTTCCAAGAATGCGAACTTGCCATTTTGCGTAATGCCGTGGATGAAACGGAAAAAGTTATGGGAACAAAAATCGCCAACAGTGAAGATGTGAAACGCATGATTGTCATTTTAGAGAATTTTCTCATCCAGAAAAAACTCATTTGTTATGGAGGAACCGCAATCAATAACATTCTTCCTAAATATGCGCAATTCTATAATCGGGATGTAGAAATCCCCGATTATGATTTCTTTTCCGCAAATGCACTCGAAGACGCAAAAGAACTCGCCGATATTTATTATAATTCGGGATATATGGAAGTGGAAGCCAAAGCGGGAATGCATCAAGGTACATTCAAAGTCTATGTCAATTTCATTCCAATGGCCGATATCACCCAATTGAACCAAGTCATATATGAAAATTTACAGAAAGAAGTCATCACGATCGCCGGTATCAAATATGCACCCCCCGATTATTTGCGCATGGCAATGTATTTAGAATTATCGCGTCCCGCGGGGGATGTATCGCGTTGGGAAAAAGTATTGAAAAGACTCACTCTCCTAAACGATCATTATCCTCTCAAAGTCCCCTTTCAGTGTAGTCGCATCGATTTCCAGAGAAAACTCGACATGTCAGATAAATTACAAGAAAAGATTTATCTATGTGTCCGAGATTCGTTCGTGGAACAAGGCGTCATTTTTTTCGGGGGATATGCCACGTCCCTTTATTCAAATACCTATATGACACGGGGTAAGAAAAGCCACAAAAAACATAGTCCGGATTTTGATGTATTATCGGAAGATGTCGATAAATGTGCACTTATCACAAAAGAGAAATTATTGGCAAATGGAATACGTAATATAGAGACAATTGCGCATTCTGCAATTGGCGAAATTATACCAATGCATATCGAGATCCAAGTGAATAAAACGCCGATTGCATTTATTTATAAACCGATTGCATGTCATAACTATAATACCATTGAAATGGATAAAAAAGAAGTCAATATAGCTACGATTGATACAATGCTGAGTTTTTATTTGGCATTCATATATGCAAATAAACCTTATTATACAAAAGATCGAATTATGTGCATGTCCAAGATGCTTTTCGAAATCGAACAACGGAATCGGTTGGAACAAAAAGGTATTCTCAAGAGATTTAGCATAAAATGTTATGGGAAACAACCCTCTTTGGAAGATATTCGAGCGGAAAAAACGGAAATGTTTCAGAAATTGGCAGATAAAAGAGAAACAAAAGAATACGAAGAATGGTTTTTGAAATATAATCCAGGATTAGACAAAAATGGGAATCCAAAAAAACCAATAGAAGAAATTGTGCAAACGAGTAAACGTCTTTCGCTTTTACCCAAAATCAAAAGTTTGAAATATTCAAAGAATCTACAACAACTTATGCAATCGCCAATGCAACAACAGCCCATGCAAACACCCTCTCTACAACAACCCCCTCTACAAAATCCTATAGTCGAAACAAACAAAGACATCCTTATGAAACCAGAAAAACGAAAAAAACCGAAAAAACGCACTAAACGTAAAAATCAAGGAATGTCTTATAGAAAATTATTCAAACGTAAAACAAATAATTTCTTATATTAAAATCATATGGAATTTTTCGTAGGAAAGAAATCAAACCCCGCGTTTTTAGTGACAATACATCCTCAAATAAAAGAAATCGCGATTTATAAACCGGATCATTTTAGCAAAAATAAAGAATTCTATGAAAAATATTCTCTTGGAAAAGTTGTCATGAAAGAAACATACGACAAGATTTATCTACCGCCTATTACTTTCTATAAATACAATTTTGTCTCTAGTCTCGCATTCAAGACAAACAATCGAAACATTCTAGTTTCAACCAAAATAAAAATTGATTGATTTTATATGATTATACGTATCTCATGTAAAATGTCGTCTATAGAAATGATCATGAATACTCTTATTCGAATCAATCCGCACTGTCATATAGTATCTGCAACCGAAGATACGACCTATGATGGGTTCGACGGGTTTGGGCCAGAAATCGAGAATCGACTATTAGAAATCATCCTATTCAATCCCGATAAAATGGCATGTCGAACTTATCGATATGGATTTTCACGTATTCTCGGAACAAATGATCCTGGTAACTATATCTTGATGGAATAATATAAAAAGTCCCAGACAATGATCCCATATGGATATTCCAACAAACGAATTCTATATGACAAAAGCCTCGGAATTAGCAAATAAAAGCATTGAAAAGGGTGGTGGGCCATTTGGCGCCATTGTGGTAAAAGATGGCGCAATTGTAGGTGAGGGACATAATCATGTACGTATTTTGAATGATCCTATATTACATGCCGAAGTAGTCGCGATACAAAATGCATGTCGCAATTTAGAAACGCATGATTTATCGGGTTGTGTCATATACACAACTTGTGAACCATGTCCTATGTGTCTGGGTGCGATTTATTGGGCGCGTATTTCCAAAATATATTATGGAAATACCCGGAAAGATGCCGCCGCAATCGGATTCGCGGATGATTTCATATATGACGAATTGGCAAAACCCGTCGATGAGCGCACAATTGAATGCAAAGAATGTGGTCGCGACTTGTGTCAACGCGAATTTATAAAATGGCGGGAAATGAAGGAAAAAGCGGAATATTAGACCTGTACTATAGTAACCGTTAATTTTCCAATGTCCAATTTCCCTTACCCCAATTTGCTTTCATCTTATAAAAATCAAGATTGGGGTAATATTCAATAATACGCATAGTTCCAGTATTATAATAATCAACAGGACCGGTATAATTCCAATCATCATAATTATCCAATACGCGATTATTATCATCATTTCTAAAAATATAATCTTCGGCATAATCGATGGTTTTGAATGTCATGCAATCATGTTCATTGACATTTTTTTTTGATAATAAAAAATCTCTAAAATGGTTGATTATTTTTTGAGAATACACACCCATATTCATTGAAAATCGTTTATTTATTTTTATAGAGGATACATTTGTCAAATCAATGGATTTCAACTTTTGATAAAAGTCTTTACCAATTTTGCAAGTATCGTGTAAATATAAATAATATTCATTTATATTATCATTGTACAATTCAACCAACGTGATTAATCCTGTAAAATCTATACTATTATGATAAGAGTGAATATATGTAATATTGTCTTTTTGTAGTATTTTATAACCATCTTCATTGTAATATCCTCCAATTACTATAATTATTTCGAATTCATTATATTCTTCGTACAATTTCATGCTTTCCAATAAATGGTTCAATGCGATATTACTTTTGGTATGCGAATTTATTACTATTTTCATTATAATGCCTATATACAATATAATTATAAAATAGTTCAAATAATCATCATTACAATTACTATATGACAAAACATTTTTATCATATAGATATAATTCTTTTAGATCTCGCTTAAATATCGCATCCCATTTTCCAACGACCAAAATGTGCATCCAAAAAAAGCACTTTTGAGTATTAATCCATAGATATTCATATTTCCATCTTCTGAAAATATGGGTAAAAAGGTGAGGCGTTTAAAGACCATTGTGTTTATAATAGGAAGACTATAAATCAAGAAAAGAATGGCCACCATAATGGGTTTCTGGAATCTGTCAAATAGATGATCATTCGATGCGTCGATTTCTTTTTCGATTTCATATTGACGCATTTTTTTATTGGTCGTTCTTTCGTAGTCTTGAATATAATCATCCGTGCGTTGGGGTCTAGGAATATAATTCGGGGTTGTCGCCATATCCTGTGAATATTGGGTTGTATCTATAGGAATATCTCGCGAAGGTAGATGCTGTTGGGGCATTTGATGCATCATGGCCAATTGATCCGGAGTCAATGTTGGCGGTTGTGGAGAAGAGCCTAAAGATACTGGCGGTGGAAAAGGTTGCGATTGATTTTGAGAAGGGGGCTGTGCCACGGGCATTGGCATATTTGCATTCATTTGTGGTGGTATTCCATACGGGTTAGGGTGGAGATTCATCGAAGACATGTCATCTTGTCTCATAGAAGGTTGAAATGTATTGCTGGTGAAAGGATCAGGGAGATCCGCAATTCGGGTAGTTTTGATGGAATCCATGAATTATACTATAGGACAATACATGGGTTTGATTTTAAAAACGAATTATCCTAATAATCCTTTTTGGATTTCTTCTTCTTTAGAAGAAATCTCAATGACGCGTTTTTTCGAATCACATTTATCGGGTTGCATTGTATATTGATAACAATCTTCCCCGTATTTAAAGTTTTTACCATCGATTTCTGTAATCACCGGACCATGGAATACAATACAGTCGCGATCGTTGCATACTTTGCGGAAAAGTGTGGCTAATCCAAGACCGAGTAATATAGAAATAAATACCCGGCCTATTTCCGTATTTAATAATCTTTTGAAATTCATATATATTGATATAATAGAATATTTCATAGAAATAATATAAAGAGCAAATCATATAGTATAATGTGGAGGAGTAGATTCATACAGCAAATTTCAATAAAAAATTGTATTATTAGACGTAGAGCCTTGGTTCAAATCCAAGAAAATGCACTTTCTGCATTTTTAGCTCAGTGGTTAGAGCGATGTAAAAAAGAATCTAGCAAATGCACTTTTAGCTCAGTTGGTTAGAGCATTGGTCTTATGTTTCACTAAGAAAGTTAGCCAAAGGTCATGAGTTCGAACCTCATATAGTGCATCTTGACATTTAGTCATATAAAAGTATCCTACAGCAAATTTTAAAAAAATGATTTTAAAATGGATACTAGCATTCATAAAATAAAGTATCCCACAGCAAATTTTAAAAAACAATTATTAAAAATGGATACTAGCATTGGTGTCCCGACGGCCTTATAAAATAAAGTATCCCACAGCAATTTTTAAAAAAAAATGATTTTTGAAATGGATACTAGCGAATTTCATAAAAAAGTGCCGATAGTAAGTATTAAAGTATTCCACAGCAAATTTCAAAAAAAATGATTTTTGAAATGGATACTAGCATTTATTACAAAAAATATTTAATCGTATAAAAATTATTATAAACAATTATTATGGATAAATAATAAATTGATAAACGCACCAATAATGATGTAAATAAAAAAAATATTAGTTTGTAATTAGCAAGTTGGGGAAGAGGAAACCCGTCTGGCTCATAACCAGAAAACCACTAGATCGAAACTAGTACTTGCTATCCTGCTTCATTAGCATAGTCGGTAGTGCATCAGGCTGTTAACCTGGAGGTCGATGGTTCGAGTCCATCATGAAGCGCATATATATAATCTTATAGGATTATATATATTTGTTGATTTTTGTAAAAAAAAGGCTTTTGCCTTTTTCTATTTTTTTGTTTTTCTCGTTTCTATCTATTTTTTTGTTTTTCTTGTTTCTATCTATTTTTTTGTTTTTCTTGTTTTTCTCGTTTCTATCTATTTTTTTGTTTTTCTTGTTTTTATTTTTTGTTTTTTCTTGTTCTTTTTCTATTTTTTGTTTTTCTTTCAAAATGATCTATAAGATCCATGCATTTGTCATATAGAATCTCTATTCCAAATAGTCACAAACACGGATATTCACAGATTTTCATCAATGATAGGCTCAGGCTCACTCTTTGTAGTTTTGTCAAATAGAGGTTCTATATGATAAACACACGCGGAAACATCGTCATACCCCCCCGTAATTTTCATTGTTTTTCTCGAAGGATTGATATATTCGCACGTATCATAGTTGACATTGTGCCAATCCTGTTTCCATCGACTAGTTGCAAAATCGACGATTTCGTCCGCGGTTTGAGAATTGCACAGAATATTATAATCCTCTTCCACTTCATGATTCATGACATCAAATACTCCATCGCTTCCAATGACAATCTGAAGTGTACTATTCACTGAGAAATACATGGTTAGCAATTCAGGATCATATCCCGTGATTCCATGATGTCCCGCCGATTGAGACATGGAAAGCCATAGATCCTGCATTCTCCCATTCGGCAATGTTTTGAAAAATGTGATTGTACTGGAAGGTGCTAGCGAAATCATGTTGGATGCTTTCACGAATAGTGTGAAATCGCCTTTTTGCATGACATGATTGATTCCGTCTTTTCTCGCAGAATTTCGCGCTTGTTCTTTTTCTAGATCGATTTTATGCGGAATATTCTCGACAACCAATTTTTTATTTTCAAAGATGCGCATTTCAGAATCGCCGATGCCGAAATATTCAACACGTCTCTTTTCATCCACGGGATCAAAGATGCGGACAATTTGCAGTGTCGACCCTACATTGTATCTATATGACTCATATTTGATTTTTTCATCAATATACACAAGTGGATCCTTTGCTGAAACGAGTTCATCTTTATCGAGCGCATCGAATTGTGTTTGAAAACTATAATCTGGCGTTTTACCCAAGTGTGTATAGTAACTGCCATGTCCATCCGCATTGATCATCCAATCAAAATTTTCTATATCCTCATCAAGACCCGTTGCGATATGTCTCCCAACGAATACCGAATCCTGTTTGGAATCGAGTTGGTTAACTGCGCAAGTCATTCTCTTAGATTGTTGTTCGTTGATAAATTCCATTTTTGATATAATACTTTTTATTTTCAAAATAAAAAGTATTTCAATTTTCACGTATTTAATGTTGCATTGGAATTTTGGAAATCAAACTTTCGTCTGCTGGACATTTTTTCTTTTTTTCTTGTTTCAATGAAAAACACGTTCCGGTTTTATCCTTGTATTGTATTTTATCTACATTTTCCGGGGTGGGATACACGTATATTTTTCGTTCTTCGGGGACAAAGATATAAACCAAAAATATTCCAATCGCTAAACTAAGAATAAAAACGGGAATATTTATAAATTTCATCACCATCTTATAGACTATTCAAACATATTCCAAAAACTCATTTTTTCGATTTACCCTTTTTCTTCTTCTTTAAAGGCACGACCGAAGGAACGACCGAAGGCACGACTGAATCTAACCAATCATCCACTATCGGAGAAGAAGGTATCGCAGATTTTTCTTGCACTTCATCCCCTGCAACTTTAAAGACAAAATTATTCGGTTTATCAGTGGGTTCGATAATCCCATTTTGCCGTTTCGCTTCGAGTTTCGCCTTCATTCGATCTATATGACTACTTTTCGAAGTCATTCGCGTAAATGCATTCATGTCGAATTTTGCTCCTTTTTTTGCACCCATCCCTTTCATGAGATTTTTAAACATGTCATTCATCTTATCCCCACCACCCATTTCCTTCATTTTTCCTATAAGATCTCCCGCTTCTTTCATGAGTTCTTCTTGAGAAATATCTCCACTTTTCATTTTAGAGTCCAATTTCGAACTCACGGTTTTCAATAATCCCAGCATCTTTGTAGGGTTTTTCATGAGACTTTTCAATACACCTTCTGTTGTCGTTGGTGTATCACCGTCTTGAAAAGATTTCATTAAATCATCCGTTAATTCTTCTGCCAATTCTTTTGCTAAACTTCCGATTTTTCCGTCAAATAGACCCTTTATATGACTATGTAAATCATCGGGATTCGGAAAAGACCCGCTATTCTCTCGAGTAGATCCTTCACCAAAAAACTGTTTTGCAAAATCTGCAGGATCAGTTAGATTCGGCACTTCTTCTCCTTCGTTATTCGGTCCTTCGTTCGGTCCTTCGTTAGATAACGGATTCGATTCCGTATGATCGAATTGTTTAAAGAAATCGCCTAAACCAAGGATTGTTTCATTTAATTTTGTTTGCAATTCTATTTCATCGATTCCTTCAAATATATTAGTAGAATCTCCAAAATCGGTTTTGCTCTTTACACAAGATAATACAGTTACTAAAACCAATTGCAAATATTTCCACATTGTTTGCTTTATTGTTGGAGTAATATTGGTACAATGGAATAACATCTTGAATTCCACCATAGGTAAAAAAAGGGTATTTGTCTCACTTGTAGGTTGAAATATTTCTTCATTTTGATACAAAATATCGAAAAAACGTTCTGGATAAGCCTTCATACAAAACTCGAATAATTCTTCATATTCGCGAAGAGTTGCGGATTTATCCGTCCATTTGTCCCATAGATAATTATATTCGGGGAATGTTGTCGAAAGATCGGTAGTGAAATCGGTAATCACATTAATGAAATTCTGAGGCATTTCGACCGGGGTTCCTTTTTTCGTTTGTGAATCCTGCATTTTGTATATCTAATAGAATGGATTATTTATGTTATTATCAGACGTATTTCATTTTCTTTGTCATATAGAATCATTCTATGTGATTCATGCATCGCCGATAATATTATGCTGTCGTTTTTCGTACGCCGTCAATACTTTATCCGCGGGAAGTGCAATGTATTTGCGTCCGCTGGTAAGATCCGCCGGTAAGATCCGCATCCCGTGGGATATAGACGCAATTCCTGACTATGATGCACTTTATCAAGATTCATAATCCAATGTGAACCATATTGCGAATCGAGATTTATAGACTGTAATTTCGATTTTGAAAATGTCTTATAGGATCCTTCATTCATTGTACCGAATAAATATCTATAGGACAAACCATTTATACTTTTGATAACTTTCTTTTTTCTCTCGTATAAAAAGTATAAATAAGAAGGAATATATTCCGGATGGAAGTATTTGTCATTAGTTTGAAAAGATCACAAGATCGTCGAGATGCGTTCGATAAACACAATTCGGCTTATATTCCAAAATATACATATTTTGATGCGATCGACGGATCAACTTTATCAGATCCATTGGATCCCGCATTCTTTACAAGGGGATCAGCGAATTATACAAAAGGTGCGATTGGATGTGCACTTTCCCATTTGAAATTATGGGAAAAATGCATCGAACTAGATAAACCCATAATTATCATGGAAGACGACGCAATTGTATCGCGCAATTTCACAAAACATGTAAATAATATAGTAAATAATACATTGCCAAAAGATTGGGAAATCCTACAATTGTCCTATAATTTCGATTCTGTGCTTTCCTATTATAATACGGTATATGAACAATGCAACTGTACTTTTGGACAACGCAAAATGACGAAAGAAGATATAACTAATTTTGTAAATTCCAAAATAAATACCACAGTTGCGAAACTCGTTCATTGTTTTGGAACATCGGCCTATATGATCCATCCCAAGGGTGCGCAAATACTCAAGGATAGATGTTTTCCTTTGTCCAATAGAATCGTATCCATCCCTTATATAAACCAATTATCCTGTTTTACGATTGATGGTATGATGAATTCCGTTTATAAAGAGATGAATGCATATGTATGTATAATACCTTTTGTTATTACCCCGCATATTAGCGATGACTATCAGACGACGATCCGATAGGACCAATCCCTAAAAAATCATATAGAAAAATCCCCCCATGAAAAATAAAACAATGGATGATATCGAAAACTACAAGGCCCAAGGATATCCATTTCTGGAAAAACAGACAAAATCCACAATTGAAGAAATGCTCCGCACATGTAAATCCGCATATTACAATGCGGATTCGACCCCCTTCGTAACAGACGTCGAATATGATATTATAGAAGATTTCTATAGGACAAAATGGTCGACGGGACTCGTCGCAGTCGGTGCAGAAATCCAAGGAAAAAATAAAGTGAATCTTCCCTATGAAATGGCGTCTATGGATAAAATAAAACCGGATTCGAATGCCCTTGCAAATTGGACAAAAGAGTTCAAAGGGCCCTATGTATTATCATGCAAATTAGACGGAGTGAGTGGTCTATATACATGCGATGAAAAGGGACAACATCATTTGTATACCCGCGGGGATGGTCATATAGGACAAAATATATCGCATCTGATCGCGCCCCTCCGGTTTGCGTCTTTGCCACCGGGTACAGCCATCCGTGGTGAATTTATTATACCCAAATGCATTTTCAATGAGAAATACAAGACCGCATTTGCAAATGCACGAAATATGGTATCCGGCATGATTAACCGAAAATCGGTGGATGAAAAAATCGTGGATCTCCGGTTTGTCACATATGAAGTTATTCGACCCGTGATGCCCCCTTCAGAACAAATCCTATATTGCAAACGCCAGGGTCTAGATGTGGTGCAACATGTCCTCGTGAATGAATTGTCGAATGAATACTTGTCGGGACGATTGGTGGAATGGCGCGAAAAATACGCGTACGAAATCGACGGGGTCATTGTATCCTCGAATCATGTATATGAACGAGCCACGGGAAATCCGCGACATGCATTCGCCTTCAAAATGGTTCTATCTGACCAAGTCGCAGAGGCCAAAGTCGTGGACGTGATATGGACACCCAGTAAAGCCGGATATTTGAAACCCCGTGTCCGTATTGAACCCATTCAATTGGCGGGAGTTTGTATCGAATATGCAACAGGCTTCAATGGGAAATTCATCCAAGAAAATAAAATCGGATTGGGTGCTATAGTAACTATGGTACGATCCGGGGACGTGATTCCCTATATCAAGTCAGTCACAGTGCCTGCAGAAATGGCCAAGATGCCAGATGTCCCATACAAATGGACAGATACACACGTAGATATCGTATTGGAAAACGCTACAAATGATGCCACCGTTTTGGAAAAAAATATCACGAATTTCTTTACGACATTAGAAGTGGACGGGCTTTCTTCGGGGAACATCAAACGGATGATGACCGCGGGGTTCCGTTCTATCCCCGCCATTTTATCGGCGAATAAAAAGGATTTTGAACGCGTCGAAGGATTCAAGGAAAAAACGATCTACAAGATTTATGACAGTATCCATGATAAAGTCGGGAAAGCGACACTTTTGGATATTATGGTGGCATCGGGGAAACTAGGCCGTGGTCTAGGTAAACGTAAAATAGCACCTATTCTAGAAAAGTATCCCGATATATTGGTATCCCGCCATTCAATCGCAGACAAGATTCGTATGGTAACTACAGTGGATGGGATTGGCGAAAATTCTGGAAAAGAATTCATAGAATCTATCCCATTCATCTTGGAATTCTTGAAGGAATGTGGGTTGGAAGATAAACTGTCGATAAGCTTGCCGATAAGTTTGCCGATAACTCTTGTAGAGAATACAACCACGAATAATCCTATAGGACAAATTGCGGATTCTCTGAATTCATTCCATGGTAAAAAAGTCATCATGACAAAAACCCGAGATAAATCCATCATTGAATACGTGCAATCTCATGGGGGGGTTTTGCAAGACACGATTTCAAAAGATACGTTTTTACTTGTCGTGAAAGAAAAAGGGGATACTTCATCAAAAACGGAATATGCCAAAAAACACGGAATTCCGATTTTATCCGTCGCAGAATTTAATACAAAATATATGTAAAATCTGTATTATATTGTATACAATGAATTATGCATACAATATGCCCAAACATTATTCGAGATCTGACGCATTAGATGCGAGAGTGGAAATATGCGAACAAGAAAAAGAACTATACCATTGCAGATTCAACTCGCAGAATAATGCAAAACAAATCCATTCCAAAACAAATATAGAATGGGGTCAAAATAATGTATCTCCGATACATTCGGTCATTTCGTCCCATAACAAAATGCCTTCTATCGATTCATTATAATTTTTGTGGTATTTTGTAGTATAGAAATTTTGCGTAAAAAAATCACGGGTGTAATATACAAATTATCTATGTGACAAATCGAGTATCGAATTCATTTTTTTCTTTCTATAATATAAAATCATATTTTTTGATGTCGCACAAATATAAAGAGTCTATAAAGAAGATGGACAAAAAAGATGGAGACAATGGATCTTTTACAACGGAAACATTTACAAAAAATGTAGAATGGTCCGTTGAAAATGAATTGATTTTGGTAGAATGGTGCGATATCGCCCAATGCTACAAATGGTTGAATACACGTGCGCATCGCAGTGTATCTATTATGCATGCGTTTTTTACTATACCCACCATTATTTTATCCACGATTACAGGAACCGCTTCGTTTGCACAATCAAGTTTGCCCGAAAATTATCAGATATATGCACCTATGATAATAGGAACGGTAAATATTATGGTGGGCATTTTAAATACTATACAACAATATTTGAAGATCTCAGAACTTAAGGAATCTCACCGAATATCGGCGATTGCCTGGGATAAATATGCGCGTAATATTCGCATCGAACTTTCAAAAGCCCCCAATGAACGGATGGATGCGGGGCATTTCTTGAAACTCAGTCGTCAAGAGTATGATCGACTCATGGAATCTTCGCCTTCTATTCCACTTACCATCACAAATGAATTCACGAAAACATTTACTGGAAAACCCGGAACGGAAAAACACGAAAAATTCGAGGCGATAAAGAAGCCGGATATATGTGATAGTCTGGTTTCATCCAATCAGTATCGCCATCACTGGTATATGACAACAGATAGCCAGAATATCACTCAGGCAAAATTAAATGCAATCCATAATTCTATCCTTTTACAAAATAATCATATTCCGGTAGATATTGAAAATCCATTAATTGAAGACGTGTCTTCAAATGCACCTCTTATTGAACCAAATAATGCCTCTAACAAAAAAGAATAGCCATCCGCGATTTAATGCACCAGATTTGGATATCTCCTTCGTAAAAATAAAATGCAGAATAATCTTGAACATCTTTGTTTTCACTTTCACTTTCTATCTGACCTTTCTTGAAAAATCGTGTATTTTCATCATCTATAAAAACGGCAAATTTACGGGGACTACCACCCGGTTGTATAGGTGTCGATGAGAACCAAAAGAAATCGCCGAATCGGTCATCTTTTATTCTCGGTAAACGTATAGAGTCCCCTTGTTCTACATTGACCAGACTCGATCCTATAAACCCTTCTGTTTTGTCACATAGAAATAATATGTAAGGGTATTCGATGGGGCCATCTTCGCCTGTTATGGTGAGTAAATATGCGTTATGATAAAACAGGTCTTCGATCGAATGTGCGACTTCAGAATCGCCTATTTTACGGAGATTGTATAATTCGTGAATGGATGCCCACATACCGTCCTCTTTCCCATTGGAAATGGTAGTAATGTCGAAAAATAGGTGGATAATATCGTGATAATCTACGATGCCTTTCAACATGCGATCCATGTGAATTTCGCTAAATAGAGGTATGATATTCACCAACTGTTCTTTGAATTTTTCCATGAAAAAATCGGAAGTGTCTGATTTTCCGGCGATTTCTTCGGGTATATATTCATATTGATGGAAATCCCATTCTTCGTTGAGTTTTACCAAGAATTGGAGAAAAGGGGGATTGGAACTGGTGGGTATAATCATCTTATAGAGACAAATCTTGATTTTATAAGGTTCTGGTCGTATCGTGAAATCGTAATTTTGTTCCAACATATTGTCCGATAGATAATGATAGCGATCCCCCATTGGAGATTCATGGTCGTGTTCTTGCAAAATAGAGGCATCTTGGGCTTCGATATATCCGGCATCGCGATCCATGTCTTTTGCCAAAGAATGAGGCGAAGCCAAAGAATGAGGCGAAGCCAAAGAATGAGGCGAAGCCAAAGAATCGGCCGAAGATTGAGGTGTAGACTCTGGCAAAGATTGAGGCGAAGGCGAAGGCATGGGTTTGACTTTTTCCTCGTGTAATTCATCAAGATATGAAGGTTTGTTCTCATTAACAGGAGATCCTATATGACTCAATACATTGCGTTTTAAAGAATGGTTCATATATTGTACATGCAATTTATTTTTGCGAAACGATATAAAAAAAAACCGAGAAATGATGTAGTATGATGTATCAAGAAGAGTATTACGAAGATGAATATGCGGAATCCATGGATGATTCCACACTGGATAATACCACAATTAGTTCAACCAATTCACGGACTAAAAAAAACAAGGATGTGTTGAAAATCGTCGATCACGGAAAATACAAGGTTCATGGTTTGAATAAAAGAGAACAATTCAAGTATGTTTGTTATGCGACAAACACCTCAAATCATGCATATATCCGGAATGCCGTAACTGGAAATATTCAACCATATCGTTCTTGTTCAGGAGAAGAAAATCTATATTTCAAAGTGATTGATGCAACAGGTTTAGGAACCACAACAAAATATGCGAAACATTTGTATTACGATAGTCCGGAAGAATGTGAAAAACACCAGAATCGAAAAATCTCGATTCAGACAAAAAAGAAGTGGTACGAAAAGTATCTAAAAGCAAAAATCAAATATGAATCATAATGTGTTTTAATCTATTAATATCGGCATTCATTTTTTATAATAGTATAAATAGATCTTCTTCTGGAATACTCTCTTCTGGAAATGATGAGCGACATGTCGTAAATGTAAGAGATGAATTAATAAAAAAAGAAAAAATAATTCAATATCTAAAAAATATGAATTATTTGAATATATTAATTCATCCAAATACATCGGATGATTCAAAATTACAAATCATTGAAGATGCAATGGATATTATACATTGTACAAGTCCCTTCAATTTATACGGCGGAGGAATACAAAATGACTTTTAGACTATTGTGTAAAAGTGTGATGCGCAATCCACGTGATCTCGATAAAAACTCTTGCCTTGAAAAGGCATTGTTTGTTGGATAAAAAGTGCAACTATTATTTGATTAGTTTCTTTGCTAAATATATATGGATTCTATTTTACAAACAAGTTATGATGGACAACCAATCATTGTATATGGAATGATTGGAATAACCACGTTGGTTTTAGCATATGTAACTTTAAAAGATAGTGGATCCAAAGATTCGGATACGTCGTTAGTATCATCTATAGGATCTACTGCATCTATGATACCATCCATTCCAATTCCATCTACAAACGATTTGCCAACAATGCCAAATGTATTTGGATCTTCTGATAATGATGGCGAAAAACCACCAGAAAATAGAGAAAATAGAGAAAATGAAGAAAATAGAGAAAATAGAGAAAATAGAGAAAATGAAGAAAATAGAGAAAATAGAGAAAATGAAGAAAATAGAGAAAATGAAAATGAAAAAGAACCCGAAAAAAAAAATGAATCTCCAACTTTAGGCGGATCAAACCGAAAAAGAAAAGATAAATCTCCAACTTTAGGCGGATCAAAACGAAAAAGAAAACACAAAAAACTAAAACGCAAATCAAAAAAGAAGAATCACAAAAATTGATTAAAACATACCCAATCAAATATAGTCATAAATTAATGGCAACCATTGAAGACGTCGAATCTTGTAACCATGTCGATTCTTTCGAATCTTGTAACCATGTCGATTCTTTCGAATCTTGTAACCATGTCGATTCTTTCGAATCTTGTAACCATGTCGATTCTTTCGAATCTTTCAAAATGACTTTTGAAAAATTTTACCACCCCCACAAATACATCTACATTTCTCTAGGGTCAAAATTCAATGAAGAAACCGTTTATTTTGATAAAACAGCACACAGAACAAATGCCCCTATACAATTATATCCCATGTTTTTAATGCATCACGGGTTAAATCCCGACAATGAAATACTCGTGGTATCCATTGATCATTACGATAAGGATAACGATAAAGGTAATATAGAATCAAATCGACAAATCATCAAAAGACAAAATGATGATAACCCCCAAGTAAAAGTGATTCTATATGACAAAAACATTACGGTTCAATCTATGACCCCCTTATTCGACTTTATATGCAATGTCATAAAGGATTCAGATCCAAATCGTTGCATGATTGCAAATTATATACGATATATGCATCCGAATCACACAGAAAATTATCTAGAACAACACTTGCCAAATGCAATTCTGACTGCATTATCAGAACCATTTAAACCGCGATTTTACCAATGGTTTGGATATCACCCCAATTTGTATAATACAATATATTGCTATTCTCGGAATCAATACCTCATGGGATTCAGTTCATTTATACACATTTTGTCGAAAACACTTGGATCAAAAACACTAACTATGATGAATGCACAGAATGTATTTGACAATATTTTGAAACATCCACACAAAAAAATGATGTGTATTCTATGGAATACAATAGTCGATATCGAAGGGAGTATCCATGGAGATTCTATATGTCCACATTTCAACGAAATCGTCACCATGTGAAAATTGAATACCTTTTTATAAAAACATTCGATTGTATTTTCTACAAATGTTGTTGCCAACGTATACCCAATCCACGATGAGTCTACCCAAATATCAAGCAAATGAAGATTATGGATATATCATTGATATCCTCGATCACGAAGAAACCCAAGTTTGTCATATAGATAATTCTCTATATGACAAAGTGGCAAAACCTGTCTCGCCTTATATGGTACCTTCTGCCATAAGAGACCATGACGCGGATTATATTTTGGTTCTTGTGGAAGAAGGACGCGCCGAAGAATCCTATATGACAAAAGCGAAAAAAAGTTGTACTGAATTCATCTGCAATTTATGGAAAAAATAGAAAAAAATACTTTATATATAACTCAAACATCTCTGAAAAAAAGCATCTACTGCAATCGGGTCCGCGCCGATAACCGAATCATCTGGAACAAAATCCGTATTCCCCTTTTTATAACATAAAATAGTGGGTATTGCACCCACCATTTTTTTTTTCTTTAAAAACATGTAAAGATCGATACTTTCATCCACATCGATGATCGCATTTACGGTTTTATCTACTGGCATTTCATCCATGAGCGTTTTTACTTGTGCTTCAATGAGTTTACATGGCGCACACCATTTTGCTCCAAATTTGATAATAACTACACCCGGATTCGAGAGCAAGATTTGATAAAACTCTTGTCGGGATAATGCAGTAAGGATATTTCCTTCAAGATTTGTCGGTGTACTTGTCATATAGAATATATATGGGATATGTTTATATGAATTTAGAAATGTGCACTTTTTGTTGTTCGCATTTTTGGATTTGGAGTTTTTGCTTTTTTTCTGGTAGGGAGAGAATGACGTCTTTTGATCTGCGGTGATGCAAATTGTTTGTTGAGTTGTGCAATCATTTTTTTAGGGGACACGGTAGTACTATCATATGAAAGAGAAGATACGATCGATTCTGGACTGTACCAAGGTTGCGAATGATTTGACGATAGACTATGCCATTCGATACTTTTATCGCTCCCCTCATCCAAATTCAAATGAATGGACGATTCACGACTATTCTCTGAAGGTAGAGATGAATCGGCGCTATTTTGCGATTTTGTGCGTTTCATTGGAACTTGTCCTATAAGACCTTTTGTCAGTTTAATACTTTGCGTAATTTTGCGGAGTTCCGCTTCTTTTCCTGGAGTTGCTTTAAATAACCGTTCTTGTTCAAAAAGTTGATCCAGTGTTTCTAAATTCTTCTTTTTTACTTCATTCATCCGATCTGTAATATAGACAAATCGTGATTTATTTCGCCAAAAATTAATCGCGGATGAAAGTGCATCGATTTTGATGCAATAAAATCCATCATGCATTGCATTTTTGTAAAACCAATCAAATATATTTGCACCTGATATTCGACGTTGATCTATAGGAATACTATTATTCACTGCAAAAGTATGGACGTAAATAAAGGGTTGTGTTTTATTCCGTGGATCTATAAATCGAATATCGTATGTGATAAATGCTTGGATATTTTTTAGTTGATTTTTATCATTTTTTGTATAGAAATAAATTGTGTTATTATCATCTTCTTGGATATTTTCTGTAATATAGTCTATACTTAAAGAACCGAACGATTTTTCTGGTAAATTTTCTAATTCTACGATAAATTTATGTTCCCATCGTTGTAAAAAAGGCTCTGAAATTGCATCCGATGCATATTGTTTTAATATTTTTGACTTATATCCATTGTCAGTTAATTTTGTATTGAACCGTTCTGCCTGTTGCGATCCTTCGTCGCCAATATATTCTTGTTCTCGTATAGAAAAATATATGGGTTCTGTCATATAGAATATATCTATATATTATCACTTCGGCTATATACTATGCGGTTGTTTTTTCGCCGTTCTGCTTTTTTTCGATTTATGGCGGATATTACGCGTAGAATTGCTACGTAATATGAGGTTGGGTTTATCTAAAATATTATGAATGAGTGCATCTCTATGCATTTCTTCAATATCATGTAAAGATAACATCATTGGAGATTTATCATCATCATTTGGAGATTGACTCGATCGATTCGATCTATCTGACCGTGTTCGACTCATACGCGCACTTGGTATATGATAATATAAATCATCGATTTCTTTTTGGAGTATTTCTTTTGGACGCACTTTTTGCGTTTGTTGTTTCCGTTTGATTTCGCGAATAATCGTCGCGCGTTTTCCAGTGGGATTCAAACGTTTCCATTTGAATCCCATTTTTTCATGCCAGAATTTCATGGCTGATCCAATAGCCTCGATTTCTAACGAATATCCGCCCGCGGTTTTCATAGAGCGATATAGCCATTTAATGACATCGCTACCCGATACATGTAAATCTTTTTTAGGCAAATCGATAATGGCAATTGCTGGAATCTCAATAGAAGTTTCTCGGCGTATTTCTATCTGGTGATATGTTACAATACATTCGATTTGAACTTCTCTTTTTGCATTTTGACTAAATAGTACCAAAAGATTATTATTGGGATCCATTACTTGACTTTGCAAATAAGGTTGAGGTATTCCTATAAATTGCTGTGCATCGATTTCATCAATCACACTTTCCATAATGACTGGATTACTATCAAATGATACATGTTCAACACGTTTTGCAAATCTCGTTATTTCTTTCGCATTTTCTACATTTTCCAATTCTATATTGAGTTTTACATCCAATAATTCGAATGGTTCTCTATAGCGTATTGCATAATAAAGTGTAGTCATATAATATATAATGGATACTAAAAAACGAACGAAAAGGAGGAAAAACAAACAGAAGAAAGAAAAAAAATATTCAAAGAAAAAAAGAGGAGGACACGATCTGAACAATGGTGTATCTAGTGATAATATAGCTTTAACTGAAACAACTCCTTCAACTGAAAACACAACTACAACAGAATTAGGTCAAACATTAAAGATCGCGAATAATGGTTTAAGAAGTTCAAATCAAATTTCTAATATTGCCAGTTTTTTTTCGTATATGCCAGTTGTGCCAGTTGTGCCAACCTGTGTTATATCCTAATCTAGATTGAGTTTTATATCGAATCATTCGAATGTTTATCTATAGTGTATTGAATAATAAAGTGTCGTCATATATAATGAAGATTTACACCTTTGCACATTTAAAACGCCCATTATTTATACATTTTATTTGGATTTTTACGAGTTTTATTTTTGAAATATATTTTTTATTTCTATTATAAGGACCTTCCAAAATGTTGTTATAATATTCTTTTCGTATAATGTCTATCGCTTTTACTATATTTTCTTTCAAATTTTCATATTTTAACCCACTAAATTTTTGTAATTTTGATTTAAGCATACTAAAATAATATATATATATTATATAATGTTTTTCAGAAAATCAAGAAAGAAAATCAAGAAAGAAAATCAAGAAAGAAAATCAAGAAAGAAAATCAAGAAAGAAAATCAAGAAAGAAAATCAAGAAAGAAAATCAAGAAAATATTTGGTGGAATTATAACTTTATTGTCCCCAAGTGAACACGGTTTATTTGAATTAGAACTTTTTAATATAATAAATGAAAAGCAAATTTATCGAATTAAAATAAATGATTGTTATTATTATTTTTATAGAAATGATATGAATTATTTATTATTTATGAATGAAAATGATTATATATTAATCAAATTTGAAGACTCATTACCAAATTTAATATCCGAGGAAATCAATGAAATTGAATCTATATTAAACTCAACACTTAAATATATTCATAAACTTGGAAAACTTAGAACAAAAAAAATATTACTTCTTAAAACTGAAAATTGTCATATAGAAATATCATTACTAAAAACACAAGAAAAAATTGAAGAACTTAATGCGAGATTATCAGAAATATGCGGTAATTTAAAATTAGAATTAAATTATTTATATAATATGCATGTTCCAAATTCTAAATTATCAGCTTATCATCGTAATCCAAACCCTACATCTTTACTATTATGTTTAAACAATAATAGTGGTTGTGTATCTTCTATTATGATTATGATCGATTTTCATGAAAAACAATTATCAATTGACTCTTTTACAGATACTAGTGTTAGAAGTAAAAAATATAATAAATTATTGAGAGCTGTTATTATAATAATATCAACATTATTATACCAAAAGATTGAAAATATAACTAGTCTTGCACTTAATATAATAAGTGCTTACTTATTTATAAAACATTTTAATGGAATCATTCCTCATGATTATGCTGATGTTAATAAAAGATTTTTTGAGTTTTTAAGGGAAAAAGGTATAACACTGAGTAATGAAACAAATTATATGGATTTATTTAATGAATATGAAAAAAATGAAAGTTATTTTCTATTATTTGTCCAAATTCCAACAACACCAGCGAATATAGAAAACGCAGAAGATAAATTTCAAGAAATATTAAGTGAAATAACTTGTTAACAAATCGACATATCATAGAACACGGAGGAGAGAAATAATTTGTTATAATGTATTCAATACAAATATAAAACATTACTACATATTCGAATATATAACCGATTTCAAAAATTGTATAGAAACTGTATTTATAATGGGCGTTTTAAATCTTCAAGGGTGTAAAACCAACCCAATAAAATGCCAAAAATAGTACATATAAACACCGTGAAAAAGTTTGCGGAGAAAAACGAAACACAAAATCTCTTTTCGGGTTTTACAGATCTTGGCGATGCAATAAGCGATGTATAAAACTGTGTCATATCCTAATCTATTTTTTATAAATGCATCTTATATGAATACAAATCGCGAAGAAGCCCATGTTTTAGACATTCATCATTATTCTTTCCAAGATCTTTTGAATCTCTTTGGCCTATCCTATAAAATCACAATTGAAGATCTGAAAAAAGCCCGTCATAAAGTGCTGATGATGCATCCCGATAAATCCCGACTTTCCCCCGATTATTTTCTCTTTTATACAAAAGCATTCCGACTCATCCATGAATATTACGAAACGAATCAAAAAACCACGGCGGAAGTTCCCCAATTCAATCCCGAATACGAAAAAATCATTGCATCGGGAAAAGACGATTTATCGAAATCCACGAAAAAGAACATCCGTGGTGCCATCAAACAATTGAAACCCGAAGAATTCAACCAGAAATTCAACCGGCTTTTCGACGATCTCTCCATGGCAAGACGCCCAGATCCCGAAAAGAATAAATGGTTCTCCAGTGAAGAACCCGCGATCGATATAGATCCCATCTCGTCAAAAGATGGGATTCACGGTGCAATGGAAAAAATAAAACAACGGGCCACATCTAGCACAGTTTCGCAATATACCGGCGTAAAAGAACTCGCATCCAGTCACATAGCAACTGATCTATATGACAAAGACGACGAATCCGGCGAATATATTGCGAGCGATCCGTTTGGTAAATTGCGATTCGATGATTTGCGTAAAGTGCATAAAGACCAGACGGTTTTGGCCGTCAGCGAACGCGATCTCGCAAAAGTTCGGCTATATGAATCCAGCGAACATTTAGCCAGATCACGTGCATCGGAATCAATTGTTCCTTTAGATCAAAAGAATGCGGAACAATATTTGCTTACTCAGGAAGAAGCCCATCGACAGCGGATCTTGGCAAAACAACATAGTGCCAATTTGGAAACCATGGATTATGCCGAAAAGAATAAATCCGTCATTTCCGCTTTTTTACTCTTGAAACATTAGAATAAAATATAAGTATAATATATATAAAATGGTATTAACTGAAGATCAGAAAGAGTTTTTAAAAAAAATTGAATCTAAGTATTTTTTTGGCGTTAATACAGATATGGTTCAAAACTTTAATACAGAATTAGATAAACTATCCGTAGACGAAAAAAAGCTTATAACCGATTACTTATATCAACCTAAATACATGGGGTTAATAAAAGATATTAATCAATTGTGGGGTAAATTGTCGGGTAGTCTTTCTCCTGATGGGTCCAATAATAAAGCATATAAATCATGTTTAGAAGAATTAAAAAATGTATTACAGTTTAATCTAGAGTTAAAAGAGCCAATCATATGGGATACCGAAATAAAAGATAAACAAGCTTTACTTAAACGTATAAATAATTTACCGCCCCCACTCGTTGAAGAAAACGAGAATGAAAATTTAGTCAAACCCGTAGACTTTGTATACCTGAAAGAAAACGAACCCTTAACTGATACTGAAACTGAAACCGCACCCTTAACTGATACTGAAACTGAAACTGAAACCCCACCCTTAACTGATACTGAAACTGAAACTGAAACCCCACCCTTAACTGTAACTGAAACTGAAACTGAAACCGCACCCTTAACTGAAACTGGAGGTAAAGCAAAAAAGCAAAAAAGCAAAAAAGCAAAAAAGCAAAAAAGCAAAAAAGCAAAAAAGCAAAAAAGCAAAAAAGCAAAAAAGAAA
>Ga0114960_10000216_pt1 | contig 46976 bp, 39 predicted proteins | sample C_130625_MF_Meta_FD_92637 | JGI IMG/M metagenome (GOLD analysis project Ga0114960, IMG submission 92637) | Freshwater microbial communities from Lake Croche, Canada to study carbon cycling - C_130625_MF_MetaG | ecosystem: Environmental > Aquatic > Freshwater > Lake | place: Lake Croche, Canada...
CAGTGATTTAATTGCAAATAAAACAACACAGGATAGTATCATCCAAGTCATTACCTCACAAAAACAAGAAGTACAAACGCTTATCGAAAAATTACATTTGGGTATTTTCGAAAATAACACCGCATCTTCCAATATGATGGAATTCGAAAATAAAGTAAATAATATCTTAAACGATGCAAATAGTCAAGCCGGTTCTATCGGCCGTAAATCATTGAGTAAGACCAACCGTTTCGTTATGATTGTAAATTCAGGCTCCAAAGGTGCTCCTATCAATATCTCACAAATGATTTCTTGTTTAGGGCAACAAAACGTAGATGGAAAACGAATTCCATATGGTTTCGATAGTCGTACTTTACCTCATTTCAATAAATTCGATGACTCACCATTAGCCAGAGGATTTATTGAAAATTCATATATCTCCGGTTTAACCGCCCCTGAATTATTCTTCCATGCTATGGGTGGTCGTATCGGTTTAATAGATACTGCGGTGAAATCCGTTACGTGGGAAACACCCATCGTCATCATCGAAAACAATAAACCAAAATATATTGAAATCGGAAAATGGATTGATGTACAATTAGATAAATCACCCGAAAAAGTACAACATTTCACCGAAAGACAAATGGAACTAATGAATATCAATGAAGTATATATTCCAACGACGGATGAAGATGGTAATATTACGTGGGGTGAAGTCACCGCAATTACTAGACACGACCCGGGAAATGAATTATACGAAATCAAAACATCGGGCGGTAGACGTGTCATTGTGACGGAGTCCAAATCGCTATTGATATGGAATCCAGAAACCAAAAAATTAAAGGAAATGCTAACCCCAGATATTAAAGTAGGAGATTGTGTTCCAGTAACCGGTGATTTATGTAAGCCACCCGTGATTTTAGAATACATTGATTTACTAGATTATTTACCAAAAGATGAATATGTATATGGAACCGACTTCAACCGTGCATTACAAATGATGCATTACGAAATAGATGGTAAAAAGAAAATATCATCGGGTTGGTGGAATGAAACCAATGGAAAAGACTTCACTCTTCCGTATACCAAAAAATCATCTCTACAAAGATGCTCATCCCGTTCAAATATTCAAAATATCAGAAATGGTTATGTTTATCCTTATGGTGCGGTTCGTAAAGACTCTTTCATTCCAGAAAAATTCGTATTGAACCAGGAAAACGGTATCTTCATTGGATTATTCTTAGCGGAAGGACATTGTAGTCATTCTCATATTACGATTACCAATAATGATGAAAACATCAAGTCGTTCGTAAAAAATTGGTTCGACAATCATTCGATATGTTATACTGAAAAATCCAAAACAAATAAAATTGGTGGATTGACCACCACGATAACCGGTAATTCAAGTATCTTATGTAAATTCTTATTAAAATTGGTTGGGCATAAAGCCGAGAATAAACATATTCCAACCGAAGCATATATTGCATCGGACGACTTTATTATTGGATTATTAAACGGTTATTTCTCGGGTGATGGTACAGTTTCTAAGAATTCAATTGAAGCCAGTTCCGCATCAAAACGATTGATTGAAGGTATCAATATGTTATGCTCACGCTTAGGAATATTCGGTAAAGTATTTATGACACAACTAAAGCGTAATAATTTGAATACACCAAATATTAAACCAAGCTATAGACTATCGATTCGTGCTCAATGGGGTCGTTTGTTTTCCGAAAAGATTTCTTTAGTAGAATCCAGTAAAAATAAGAAAATGAAGTTGATACAATGGTCGAATAATCATAGAAATTACAATACATATAATAATGTGGTATTGGATAAGATTATTGAAATTAATATTATAGATGTCAAAGATTATCCAAAGGTATATGATTTAACCATTCCATCCACCCTTAACTTTGGATTAGCGAATGGTCTTCAAGTGCGTGATACTTCCCAAACCGGTTATATTCAAAGAAGACTGATTAAGGGCTTAGAAGACCTAAAAGTAGAATATGATATGACTGTTCGTAATAATAAAGGAAAAATTATTCAATTTGCATATGGTGATGATGGTTTCGACTCAACCAAAACAGAAAACCAAAGCATACCATTAGTAGGAATGACCACCGAAGACATCTACTTACATTATGATATTATGGGAATCAACGACCAACATAATGATTTATTAAATGTATATTCAAAAGGAACCGTTACCCGCTTAAAGAAACAACGTGATGAAACCAAAGAAGTATGTCAAACATTTATTAATAAAATGATAAATGCTAGAGCTACTTTGGTCGATTCAGTATTCAAATACAAAAATGAAAACACAGTAAAAGTTCCAGTGGCTTTCCAAAATATCATTGCAAATATTCAAGGCCAATTACAATTAAATTCAAATTCCATTGTAGATATCACACCATTAGAAGCATTCCAATTAGTAGAAGAATATTTAAATAAAATAAAAAAATTAACATTTGTACAACCAACCAAGTTATTCGAAATATTATACTATTATTATTTATCACCCAAAGATTTATTAGTGTATAAACGCTTCCATCGTAAGGGTTTAATATTATTATTAGAAACAGTCTTATTAAAATATAAACAAGCAATCGTTCATCCAGGTGAAATGGTAGGCGTGATTGCGGGTCAGAGTATAGGAGAACCGACTACGCAATTGACATTGAACTCAGTTACATATGAAACCGAAATAGCAGTAAGGGATTCAAAAGGTCATATTCATAAAGTTCAAATTGGTGAATTTACGGAGAAGGGTATTCAAACATCACAAAAGATTGATTATATGAAGGATAAAGATACAACATATGCAGAATTGATTGATTTCTATGAAGTACCATCTGCAAATGAAGCAGGTGAAACGGTTTGGCGAAGAATCGAAGCAGTCACGAGACACCCAGTGATAAATGAAGATGGAACCAATACAATGTTGAAGGTAACTACTGCAGGAAATCGTGAGGTCATCGCCACCAAAGCCAAATCATTCTTACAATTAATCGATGGAAAAATACAAGGGGTAAATGGTAAAGATTTGAAGGTGGGAGATTATTTACCAGTATCAAAGAAGGCATTGAAATATAGTGAGCAACATACGATGAATTTACGTGAAATATTACCACCCTCTCAATATTTATACGGTTCAGAATTGGAAAAAGCACGTGCCGTACATAAGGAACATCATTGGTGGAAAAATCACGCAAATAAAACATTTACACTTCCACATAAACGCAGCGACTCGGTGGTCGTTTTGTTCAAAGAAGATGCGGTTCGTGAAGGTAGAACGACCAACAAGGCATCGCAGATTAAACCAGGAAATGTATATATGAAATTAATTAATACTTGTGAATATAATATTCCAGAAAATATCGAATTGGATTATGATTTTGGATATTTAGTAGGAGCATATTGTGCAGAAGGATGTATGACCAAGCATCAAATATCGATAGCCAATAATGATATCCAATACTTAGCACCTATCCAAAAATGGTGTGAGAAACATAATATCAATACCAAAATCTATAAAAATGAAAACAAAAATAAAGAAGGATGGACAAGCCAAGATATTCGTATTTATAATACCGTATTATGTGATATTCTCTCGAAATTATGTGGTAAATTAAGCCATAATAAATTCGTAAGTGATAAGATTATGTTTTCAAATCGTGAATGCATATTAGGATTTTTAGATGCCTATATTGGTGGGGATGGATGTGTTCATCAACATAAACGTAAGGATGATACATTGAGAACAGATTGTATATCAGCATCATCGATTTCATACAAAATGCTATTAGATATACAAATAATGTTGAAAAATTTAGAAATTGTATCGAGCATTCATAAACCAAAGAAACAAGAAAAAAATAATCGTGGTTCGAAAAATATTAAACAATGTTATTTATTAACTATTCGAAACTACCAATCACAAAAATTAGCAAATATATTGAATATGAAAATAGAAGCAAAGCAACAAAAAGCCAAAGAATTATTGAATAGAAAATTCAAATATGAATATAATGAAAAATATTTGACTGTTCCAAACATTATAAATGGTGAAGTTGTTATGGAACCACGTGATAACCGCTTTATCGATACCGAATTCGATGAAATAATTTCGATAGAAGGAGTGTCGAATACCACAAATTATGCCTATGATTTAACTGTAGAAGATACTCGAACATTTGACTGCATAAATGGTATAAATTTATTCGACACTTTCCATCTTGCAGGTGTAGCGTCAAAATCCAATGTCACCCGTGGTGTTCCAAGAATTGAGGAAATATTACGTCTTACAAAAAATCCAAAACATCCATCATTAACAATTCACTTGAAATTATTAGATGAAGAGGAACAGGATAAAGCCACGAAATATGCAAATATGTTAGAACATACCAAATTAGTAGATGTGGTAAAATCAGTAAAAATATGTTTCGACCCAAATGATAAAGGTACTACAATCGAAGACGATAAGATATTGATGGAACAATTTTATGAATTCGAGGATATGATAAAAGATTGTATGGATGTTACTGAAGATACAGCACAAAAATCGAAATGGATTATCCGTTTGGAAATGGACGGAGAAGCATTATTGGATAAAAACATTACAATGGATGATATTCATTTTGCAATCACCAATAGTTATAATAATGAAATATCTTGTGTATATTCCGATTATAATGCAAATAATTTAATATTCAGAATAAGACTGAACGCGAATGCATTAAATAAAACAAAGAAAGCCAAAGGAATAGCGGATACATTAGACCAATCTGATGAGATATACTTATTACGTAATTTCCAAGATACTGTATTAAATAACATAGTGTTACGTGGAGTGAATGGTATTCAAAATGTGATGCCTAGAAAGTTGAAGAATTATGTAGTGAAGGATGAAGGTAAATACACGAGTAAAGATGTGTGGATATTGGATACAACAGGAACCAATTTATTAGAAATATTAGCATTAGATTTCATAGATGGCTCACGTACATTTTGTAATGATATAAAAGAAGTATTTAATGTATTGGGCATTGAAGCCACCAGACAAATCATTTATAATGAATTTTCAGAAGTGATGGAATTCAGTGATGTGTATATCAATTATCATCATCTAAGTTTATTATGTGATAGAATGACCAGTACCCAAAATCTAGTATCTATATTCAGGTCAGGTATATTAAATGATGATATCGGTCCAATATCGAAATCGACATTTGAAGTACATACAGAAGTATTATTGAATGCGGCAAGACACGCGGACTTTGACCATATGAGAGGTGTATCAGCAAGTGTAATGATGGGACAGAATGGTTATTTTGGAACAGGCTGTTTCAATTTGGTGTTGGATATGAAAGCGATGGAAAATATGGAAGATGTAGAAGTAAGTAACAAGGATATGAATAAGGAAATCGAAAAAGAGTTCGGAGGAATGGAAGATAAGACAGATGTATGCGCAAAGAATAAGTTGGAAATAAAGAATAATTTATCGGCGATAAAACAGGTGGATTTGGGAGATTGTGACGATGATGACTATGATGCCGGGTTTTAGATAAGAATATAAGTAATAATCAAAGTATATATTTTGTAAATAATAAAATATATTTTTTATGTATAATAAAAATCGATGAATTTTGTATTTAATGAGAGGACAAATACCCCATTATGTGAAATAATGGGAAACAATAAGAGTGATAAAGGAAACAGAAATATTTTAACATGTTGGCATAATTATACAACATTTTATTATAGTATATTTAAGGATATGCGTGAAAAGCCATTAAGAGTCTTCGAATTAGGACTAGGTACAAATAATACAGACATACCTTCAAATATGGGGTCACATGGAAGACCAGGTGCGTCATTGTATGGATGGACTGAATTTTTTCCAAACGCACAAATTTTTGGTGCGGATATTGATAAAGGCATATTATTTAATTCGGATAGAATTAATACATTTTTTTGTGACCAAACAAAACCTGAAATAATAAAAAGTATGTGGGATGAAGAAAAATTAAAAGAAGATTTTGATATTATAATAGAAGATGGTTTACATACATTTGATGCAAATGTTTGTTTCTTTGAAAATAGTATTCATAAATTGAAACCGAACGGATATTATATTATTGAAGATATTGTGAATACTGAAATAAATTTGTTTGAAGATAAAATGAAAGAATGGGAAACAAAATATACAAATTTATCGTTTTCATTACTTAGAATACCATCGAATCAAAACAAGCATGATAATAATTTATTAGTTATGTGTAAAAATTAAATATTACACTATTATATACAATGAATATCGAAGAAATTGATAAGTTGTATAACACAGAATATACAAATACATTATTTAAGAAAAAACATATATTTTATGAAATATATGAAGCTTGTAACAATAATTTTGATAGAGGTTGTGGTTCTTACCTATTTGATGGACGGTCATACGAATATTGCGATAAGATGTATAAAAAACAGGAATTGTTATATAATAATGTAAAAAATGCAAAAAATGTTTTAGAAATAGGAACTTATATGGGTCATTCATTATTAATAATGTTAATGTCAAATCCTTCATTAAAAATTACTTGCATAGATATTAGTGATAAATATACACGTCCAGCAGTTGATATATTAAATAAATATTTTAATAATGCAATAACTTTTATTCATAGCGATAGTCTATCCGCTTTAGAAAAAATAAATGAAAAATTCGATTTTTTTCATATAGATGGATATCACGAAAATGATTATATAGATAAAGAGTTTAAACTTATCAAAAATTTAAACAGTTGTCCAGATAATATATTAAGAGTAATATTTGATGACCAATTAAATTTGGTGAAATTACAAAAAGATATATTAGATAAATATAGAGTTATAAAACATATAATTCCAGAGTGTCCTTGGAATAATGCATATTTTGAAATTCAATTATAATATATTTTTCTAACAATATTATAATGAGCAATCAAGTAATCATCGTATTTGTATGTCATAGTATAGAAACGGTCGAAGAATCTTTACAGAAACTACCGAATGCATATATTATATTTGTGGGAGATAAAGAAGTCAATGAATCCATTCGCGCAAATCCAAATATAATTATTGCGAGAGAGCATCCCGATAACATTGAACACGAAAAAAAACTATTGACCTTTACCGCGTGGTATTTGATAATAAAAAATAAGTTATATAATGAATATGAATATGTATGTGTATTGGAATATGATGTGATATTAGGAAAAAATTTTGAACAAAACTTAACGAATACGTTAGATAAAGAAATATATGATGTTATAAGTTTTAAGGAAGGACGTTCGTGTTTTAATATGGATATAAATATAAAGGTTTTAAAAGAATTTTTAGAAAATAAAAAATTAGACTATGAATTATTACAAGAAAAATGCAATACAGTATGGTATCCTAGTACAAACCAATGTATGAAACGAAAAACATTAAATGATTTTGTCGATTGGTATTATCCAGATTATTTACAAATAAAAGAGTTAGATTTAAAACAATTATCTTGGTATCACGAAAGAGTATTTTCGATATATATTAGAATGAATGATTTAAAAGTACATATTTTAAGCGGATTAGGACATTTTTGTAAAAATAGTCATCAAAAAGGATTTAATATGTGATTATATCATATATGAGCAAACAAGTAATCATTGTATTTGTATGTCATAGCATAGAAACGGTCGAAGAAGTTTTACAGAAAGTTTCGAATGCACCTATTATATTTGTGGGAGATAAAGAAGTCAATGAAGACATCCGTAATAATCCAAATATAATTATTGCAAGAGAACAACCTCACCATATTGAAGACGAAAAAAAACTATTGACCTTTACCGCGTGGTATTTAATAATAAAAAATAATTTATATAAGGAATATGAATATGTATGTGTATTGGAATATGATGTGATATTAGATAAAGGGTTTGAAGAAACATTGAATAATGTCGCAAAAAAAAATGATGTGGATGTCATCAGTTTTATTCCTCAGCACGGTAATTTTTGGTTAGATATAGATAGTGTAGTTTTCAATAAATTCATGGATACTAAAAAGGTAGTGGATTATAAAAAATTCGGAAATTATTTTCAAAACCATATATGGTGTTCATCCACGAATCATTGTATGAAACGAACTACGATGAATGATTTTGTCAATTGGTATTATCCAGACTGTTTACAAATAAAGGCAGAACACGAAACCAAATTTCCTTGGTATCATGAAAGACTCTTTACCATTTATTTGATAGACAAATCAATACCCACTACGAGAATAAATGGTCTAAGACATTTATATCAGAACAGTCATCAAACATTTACCAAAAACTAATTTATTATTATATTTTTACGATAATAATAAAAAGACCTATATCATTTGATATTCACGAATGAAGGTGTCAAAAGTGATAAAATGTTTCTTATATTCTAATCCAGCATTTGCATTTTGTATAATAGAGTCCAAACCCTTCAATTCATATAATTTTAATGGAGTATCGATTAAACTATAATTGACCGGGAAATTTAATTTTTGACCTTTTGGGCTACGTATAAAATAATAATCATCTTTATCTACATTTCCTGCAAGTACTAACCAATTTATATCACTTACCATATTTTTAAATTCATCGAGTGAAAAAATGACAATAGGAAGATTCAATTTATTTGCAATTACCCACATATCCAAATCAGTTAGATAATATTCTTCACTCATTATTAACGTATCGAATTGGATAATACCCCGTTCTACTTTATTGATAATATTTTTTTTACCCTGTTTTTTAAGGATATCGAATATTTTAATATTATATGATTCCATATAAGGTCGATAAGCAGCATTCAGGGTGGTTTTCAAATTGGCTACTGAGAACATAGCGTTTTGGTTCAGGTCTTTATTTAATTTCATTTGTAAAATATGTATCAACACATAAAAGCTACAATGATAGTTATTTTTAAAATAAATTTCTTTTATATCCTTACCATCTTTTTTCATAGGTATTCTTTTACGCCAGATATTACTAGAATTACCATATATATTACCGGTTTCACTAATACATTGGACACTTAATTCATTGGACTCCTTTTCCGATTCGGTATATTCTAATTGTTCTTTCATATTCACTGTGTTATTATATTTTTGTGATACATCTGGTGTAGAAATATCATAGGTAATATTATTTATATAATCATTCATATGGAATGGAATAAGGTCATCAAAATATTCATTGGTTAGCAAAGATTGCAATATAATAAATTCATTATTATTTAATTTATATTCACTATTAGTGATATTCAAATAGGTTTTGGTATCAAACATAAAGATACGAATACGGTTATAACGAATTAATTCGTCGGAGATTCTAGCAAAATATATGATTTCGTTATCTACATTACTAACTAGATGATTTTTCGGCACAATTAAACTGCACTCATTTTTATCATTGGTAATACAATATTTTTTATCACTACAATTCGTGGTACAACTAGCTATTTCATTTAAAGAGTTTAATAATTCATTATCGATGGTTTGGAAAGTGATTGATTTTTTCGATAAGGTTCTCAAAATGGTTTCTACCTTTTTCAATTTATCTTTATAAAGGAATTTGGTAGAATCGATGATTTTCAGAATAGAACTACGTATTCCTTTATTATTATATTGATTTAATAAAATACGAAGGGTATTTCGAAATGCTGTGTAAAATTGGCTTTCCAAATATATTTTTTTAGTGGTTTGAATACGGTCTTCATCGTATTTTTTAGTAGTATTTATGACTTTATCCGCAATTAAGAAATTCGAATTTTGTAATACTTCAATACCATCATCATCAATGTTCTCAGAAGGAGGAGTCGTTTGAATAAATTGATTTGTTTGAGTAATAATACCTACCACCAGGTTATTTTCGAGAACTTTCATCATAGGCTTACATAGAATTTTATTTTTGGATAATTTATTTATTTCGACTAATTTATCACGAGTACTTTTATAATCTTTCCAAATATCGTTTTCGATATATTCTATTTTCAAATCACTGGGTTCGACAGATGCTGAAGGTAAGCAAGGTAGAAAAAATCTATCTTTATTTTCGTTATCATTAGATACCATTATTCCTATGATTTTACCTTGATAATTCATGACTTGAGAACTTACCGCGAATTCGAGTTCTTTACAAATTTCACGTAATTTTAAGAGTGATATATTTCTATCAAATTTATAAACTTTAGGTAAGCTGGATAATGGAGAACAATATTTATTAGACGAGTTCTCGATGACTTGTAATACATTTTTGACATTTTTAATAACATTTGATTTAAAAAACAATTTTGTATATTTGATTCCGATATTAGTTTTATTTTCATATAAATAGATAGGCTCATAGAACATATCGTGTTTTAATAGAATCAGGGTTTCTTTGGTGGTATCATAGTATTTTTTAGCATAAGAATTGGTTGGACATAATATTTGTATATTATCGGTAATATCATTATTCATGATTTCAATAACAACCAAATTTAAACCACCATTGAATAATTTATCATTACTATAAGTTATAATATCCCATAGATACGTATGGTCAATCACAGAGTTCTCATCATTTAAAAATTGTAAAAAGTTCTCGAAAGAGGCAATGGTATCTTCTAAGAAATCCATTTGTGCTTCATTGGTAGTATCGATACTTTTATAAAATTCGGAGTCGGAATATTTACTAATATTCATTTCATCCACATATACTTTTTTGGGTTGAAAAATAGAAACCAGAGAACCATTATGATATTTGATATATAAATCCAATGTCATGGAATCACTAATTACTTTACGCATTTCTTCAATCGAAACATTCTTTTTATTTTTAAAGCCATATATATCGGCGATACAACCCACAAAAGATTGTTTCATCGATTGTTCGACACCATATCTTAATAAGATAGGAGTATTTTCATTAATGAGAGCAGGGTTATTTTTATTGACTAGCTTTAAATGGTCGATATGAAAGAATGCTTCCACGGCGGGTGGTAAGAAGCCCCATCTTTTTTCGAGTATAGGGTATTTATCAAAGCCAACGATATATAAATTATTTTGAGCATCTGGTTTTTTGGAGGTATCTATTTTTTCTGGATTCAAACACTCATTTCTACGGCGTTTTACGAGTTCCGAGTCCCAATTATTATAACAACAAGGAATACATAATCCATCAGGGTGTTTATTGGATTCTTTGAAACCAGGGAAATGTTCTCGATAATTTCCATCTTTATCGATATGATATTTATCATCGGTGAATTCATATACATAATGGCCGGGTGGTATTTTACTGGTAGGTTTATTATTTTCATCGTATCTTGGAATAATTTTACCACATTTACCGGCTTTCACATCGGTTTCACTCATACTTGAATTTGTAAGTAAGCACCAAAAACGAGGGCAAATATAATAGTATGGGTTATTGGTGTCGGTACCATATTTCAATGCTTTATTATAGGAGCCGGGAAATTCTTTATCGATTCTTTCTTTTTCTTCTTGCGATAAAATAATAGGTTGTAAATTCGCATTGGTAGGGCATACACGAGAATAAGAATCATAATTACCTTCGGCTTTGGATAAAAACAATTTAGGTTCTCGTTGTTTCATTTTATTAAAGAAAATTTTACTTTTTTTGAATGGTTTATTATCCAATAACGCTTTTTTATCATCGTAGTCGCCACCACCTTTTATTTTATCTTGTTCATTATCTTCTTCTTCCTCTTCTTCGTCATCTTCAAACTCGAACCCTTCTTCTTCTTCTACAACCGGTTCATTATTTATAACTTCTTCAGTAGTTAAGTTTGGTTCTAAGTTTAACATGGGCGGTTCAGTGGATTTTATGTTTACTACAGGAGGTGTAGGTTCAACGATTATATTTGGAGGCAATAACGTTTCTTGAGTTATGTCTGGTATGGCCGGTATTTTTTCAGATGTCGTTACAATTATATTATCAGGGGTTTTATTAGGTTCATTTGAAGGAGGCGTTTCTACGACAGGTTCAGCAGTATCATCTTCTTCATAATCTTCTTCAAATGCAAATCCATCATCTTCTTCTTCTTCCACAGTTTCTTTATAATCATCAACATTATCATTATCGCTACCCTCTTCTTCCTCATCATCATCCGCCAAAGGAAATGCAATCGCTTTTGTAAAAGTAATGGGTTGTACATTTTTTGGTAAAACCACATTCTCTATATGTGATTTGGTTTCTTTTATCATCATACTTTTTTTACATATTTTTTGAATGGTAGATAATGGTATATTACTAGTTCCTGGGTATTGTGTCATACGAATAAAACTATCGATATAGACATTGATTGTTGAAATATATTCTATATTATTGATGTTATTAATTTCGATAATACATTTATTTTCAAAGGGTAATATATTTATGAGAGTAGTGAAACCAGCATTTTCAGCAATATCCACAGATTTATTTATAAATCTTCCTTGAATACGATTACATCCATTTAAATATTCGGCTAATTTCATAGAAGCTTCATTCATATCCATATTAAACTTTTGCATAATGATAGCAATAATATCAATTTCATTATAATTATTATGAAAAGCTTCGGTAATAGTGGTAGAAATAGCATCCATTTCTTTATAATTTTCTACTCGTTTAAATACAAATATTGCACCTTTATTAATATCGGCTTCAATGATATTGAAAATGCTAGTTAAACAACCATAATGTTTCTGAATATCGATTTGTTTATCCATGGTGATAGAAGAAATATATTTCATAGAGAGAATTTCTATAAAAGTATCATAAAAACTATTGAATAATTGTAATTTATATCCACTCTGTTCCAAATGAGTGTTTAAATTACTTATTACTGGATTAATATGAGTCTTTAATAATTCTTCTAATTCATTTGCTAATAAAGGTTGTTTTAATTCACATCGCAATACGATATTACCATTATTTTCAAAATCAATGAAAATATGGTTCATCGTATTTTTCACAATTGCTTGTATAAATAAAGAAATCTGACGATTTTTACCGGTTTGTCTCGATAAATTCATTATTAAATTTTTAGCCAAATAAGGTATTTTTTTACCTGATTTCGATATTTTCTCACAATATAGACGATAAATGTTCTCCTTACGCACCCCCGGATTATATTTAATAAATGGTAACTCTTTGGTGGCGTGAATATTTTTAAATATAGCATCTAATGGTAGAATAGTCTTTGTTTCAGGGTGTAATATGATATGAAATGAGGTGATACCTTTTTCAATATACGAAATTTCGGAGTTACGAGTATGATACATATTATGAAACAAATCAATGGCGTTATATAGTTTATAGCAATCCTCGGGGAAAATGATTTTTTTATTTTCTTTTACGAGTCTTTGTTGGTTCTCTAATAATTCAACTTTATTGGTTATTCCGGCCTTTGCTAATAGAGGAAAATATAATTCAGCAACATATTGTTCATCAATACCATTCAGAATAGCATAATCAAAGATATCGGTAGCGCTACATAAAATAATACTATTTTTATGAATATTTCCATTATTCAGTATAAGCTGATTTTCAAACATGGCCAATGGATTATTTACATCTGGTTTATAAATAATATTTACATCAGGTATAATATCAAATGGAGAACCAGAAAATAATAAATCATTATATGCAATAAATTTACGTCCTAGAGGTATATTCATATTATATTCCACATCACTCGGTATAAGGGTTAAAATGTTATCATAGGTATATGTTGGTTTTACTGTGTTTTTTAAATTTTTGATATCGATATTTAAATTTAATAAGAGTTGCCCTAACATTCTATTATCGAAAGAGATTTCATCATTTTTGGTAATATTTTGGTAGGTGGTGAATGTATTTACTTTTTGGATGGTGGAAGAAAATAAATAAAGTTCATTATAGGAAATAGAACCGATACCCATTTCAAGAATCATTTTTTTTTTCAATGTTTCAATAGTATCATCTTTATGAATTTGTAGTGATGAATATACAATTTGTGTTTTATGTACATCAAATTCGGCTAATTCTAAATCGCTAAATAATTCATTGGGATTTGCATTATCATTTGTAATGAATCCTCCACTAAATACATAAACCGTTTGGGGTTTTCCAGACGAATCTACCTTATATACTTTAAAAATTTCGTGTAATGGAATCATATTACTTATAGATAATTTATCACTTTCCATATATACATAATTCAGTTATAATTTTTGTATAATTTTTTCTAGATTTATATTATATTAGAATGAAAAAGGCTTTATTGATTGGTATAAATTATTATAGTTTGCCGGATATTACATTGAATGGGTGTATCGATGATATTACCAATATGCGTAATATGCTGATAGACGCATATGATTATTCACAAAACAATATCATAATGTTAAGAGATGACATATCTAATGCAAGTGCTCAGCCAACAAGAGTAAATATAATGAATGCTCTTATATCATTGATTGCACAGAGTTCGAGTTTAGAAGAATTATGGATACATTATAGTGGTCACGGTTCTCAAATACCGGATTTTAATAAAGACGAAGCAGGTGGATATGATAGTATATTAGTACCAGTCGATTATAGAACAAGAGGCTTTATCGTGGATGATGATTTGTTAAATATTATAAAAAATTCGAAATGTAGAACAGTGATTTTAACTGATTCGTGTCATAGTGGTACAGTTTTCGATTTACCATATTCATATGAATTCCAAAATAATAATATATTTTCGAGAACATTGAATAATAATATTAATATTTCAAATCCAAATATTTTTATGTTCAGTGGTTGTAAAGATACACAAACCAGCGCGGATACCTATAATAGCGATACTTCACAAGCAGTCGGTGCTTTCACGGATGCATTTATTGCGTGTTTGAGAAATAAACAACATAATACTAATTTTATATCATTATATCGTGATGTTTGTACATATTTAATAAATAAAGGTTATGACCAAAAGCCTATGTTTTCATCATCTTCATCACTTCCGAATAGTAATATAGTTAGAGCAACACCAGGTAAAATAATTACATTACCCATTATAAAAAGTACCACAAATTCAACGAGTAAAATAATGACAAATAATATGTTTTCTGTTATGGGTTTATAAGTTTAGACATGATATTTATTATAATAAAATAAATATAATGGCCGAAGAAATAAAAGATTTCGAGAACCCGAATACACAAAAAACAAATAAGCCATCTTATGTTTATTTATTAGAATGTACCGATAAAGTCACTTATGTGGGCGCTACAGTTGACCCGAATCGACGTTTAAGACAACATAATAAGGAAATATCCGGCGGGGCTCATTTAACTGGTTCGAAAGTAATAAAAGGTGAAGCTTGGGAACGAATATGTTATGTAGAAGGATTTCCCGAATGGACAGAAGCATTGAAATTTGAATGGAGATGGAAACAATTATCTCGTAAATTACCTATGAAGATGTTACCAGTGGAAAGAAGATTAAAAGCATTAAAGATGTTATTGGCATTAGAGCGTTCTACTACGAAAGCAACTGCTTTTTCCGAATGGCCAATGCCGCCACAAATACATTGGGATAATGAAGATGCTAAACGATTTTATGAATCATAAAATGGGTTATCGGATATTTTCATACCACAATACTCTTTAGGTGCTTTTTTATAATCAGATGGGTCGTGGATACCCGATTCTTTCGCATCTTTTAATAAAAATTTAAAATTCGCCCAGAAATCGTGTTTATGTCCGATACTTTTCGTCATGATGTGTGATAATTCGTGTATGGCTACAAACATCAATGTATGTTCATCGATTAAATCTTCATTATTTTCCTTTTTCTTATTCAAACAAAACGCCAATTTTTCTCCTTTATTTTCCGAATAGGCAGTATAGGTGCTCGTAGGTAAAGTTTCCATTATTTTCTTAGGGTTAAATCCTTTTACCAGGCGTTTTACATCTTCATTCTCCGGGTGTTTTTCACCGGAATATTTCACTAATTGTTTACATTTTTCGGTAACGTTGGCTAATAAATCGGATGCATCTTTCACTTTCGAACGTTCTCTTACGCAGTATTTATTTCCATCTACATCCGAAACAATACATTTTAATATAAAACTATCGGCAGAATCAAAATAGATATAAATACAGGCCACGAGTACAGCACCTACTATGAAATATCCTAAAATATCATTAAAATCCATTATATTATATTATGTGATTAAAAATAAATACAAAAAAATCTTATTATATTATAAATATGACATATGATATAATAATTATCGGTGCAGGTATTGCGGGTCTATATTCTGCTTATAAAATTACAAAACTATCACCTGAAACGAATTTGATTCTTTTAGAAAGTAATAATAAAAAATATATAGGTGGTCGTATGGGTGAAATGAATTTTGAAGGTATGCCTATTGTCACGGGTGCTGGAATTGGTCGAAAGAGAAAAGACGAAATATTAATTCAATTATTAAAAGACTTGAAAGTACCTTATTCCGAGTTCGAGTCTAGGCACCATTATGCAGATACCATTAACCCAGAATGTGAAGTCAAAGAAATCTTTATGCAGTTAAAACAAAAATATCGTGAAAATCCGACGGTAAAAGCCACATTTAAAGAATTTGCTACCCAAGTTCTCGGTGCAGATAAATATAATCATTTTGTTATTTGTTCTGGTTATAGAGATTATGAAAACGAAGATGCATACGATACATTATATCATTATGGTTTTGATGATAATTATGGACATTGGACGGGTCTCGGAATATCTTGGAAAGCACTGAAAGATGCATTGGTCGAAAAAATCGGAATAGATAAAATAAAAACCGGTCAAAAAGTTATCAAAATAGATAAATGTTCTCATAATGAATATGAAGTTCATACCGAAACCAAAATGTTCTCGACACAAAAAATAATAATGGCGACCACGATAGAAAGTGTAATGAAATTATTACCGAATCACCATAAAATATATAAACAAATCCGTGGGCAACCATTTGTCAGAGTCTATGGAAAGTTCTCGAAAGAATCCATACCATTGATAAAAGAATATACCAAATCGTATATTGTGGTACCCGGGCCATTACAAAAAATCATTCGAATGAGTTCCGATAAAGGAATCTATATGATTGCTTATAGTGATAATAAATTTGCTTTGTATTTGAAAAAATATTTGGAGAACATACCAGAGAACCGTGATAAATTTTGCCGTTTATTAGAAACTGCCCTCGGTATTCCCAAGGGTAGTTTGGAATTAACCAAGATATTAGGTATCTATTGGGATATCGGAACCCATTATTACACACCCTTAGACCATAGTGAATATAAAAATCGAAAACAATTTATAGAAAAAGCACAACATCCAGAGGAAGGAATGACTGTAGTGGGTGAGATGGTGAGTATGAATCAGGGTTGGATAGAGGGTGCATTAGAAAGCGTGGAGCGAATATTATGAAGTTTTACGACGAAACGTGGAAAACCGATAAGGAGTGTTATCGTTTTTTGAATAAAACATTTCGCTTTCTTCTATTTTATCATAATATTTATTTATATATTCCATACTATATGGGAAAAAACTTTTGCTTTTACCATCGTCTTCAGTATCATTAGAAACAGTGGTAATATGCAGTAAATTACACATATGAAAAAATAATTTATATATTTCACTACCGCCGATAATAAATACTTTCATATTCGGTGGATATTGTTTCAAAATCGAAAATACTGATTCGGAATTGGTAAAAATAACATTTCTATCCAATGCAGCAGTAGGTTCTCTAGATAAAACAATATTGATACGATTCGGAAGTGGACCAGTAGGTAAGCTATCATAAGTTTTTCGACCCATAATGACAATAGAATGTTTGGTAGTTTTACTGAAATGGTTGAGGTCTTCTGGAATATACCAAGGGATTTTATTATCAATACCAATAAGACCTTTATCATTCATAGCAACAATGAGGTGAAAACCCATATGTATTATATTATACTGAATATATAATATAATCTTTATTCCACTTTATAACTACCAGTTATCGTTGCTTATTTATCGTTCTCCTTTTAACGAGGGCCTTGACCAATTTCTAAAGGAACACGAGCTAAATCAGGTTCCATTGTACTATTATTCCATGGTCCAACATCAGATTTTGGAATGATTGGGTCAGAACGTAATTGAAGGTTAGCATTTCTCAAGGTTTGACCAATGGTATCTAATCCAATATGGTAACCTGCTTGTAATAAGTCAGGCATTAATACATTTCCTTGTGTCATTGCACTTGGATTTAAAGCAGACCATTGGCTATTTTGGTCAACAGGTAATAAATCACTAGGATTGGCTACTGGTTGAAGAGCATATCCAGCGGATTGTGTGTTAGGAGCTAATGGTGCTATAGGTGCATCAAGTTGTTGGGCATATGATGAATCAGCAGATGAGTCTACAGAGTTCAATGTCATTTTATCAACCACTAATGATTTTGCACCGGAATATGATAATAATCCAAAAGCCAATACTAAGAATATGACTAAAATAACTACTCTTTCTTTTGTGAAAAATTTGAAAAACCCTTGACTGATATTTTTAAACATCTTTATATATACAAATGAAGATTTAATTCCGTATAAAAATATCCTAAATAATTATGTGGTTACTTTGATATTAAACATTTTCATTTATTGTTTTTCTTCTGAATCTTCTGAATCTTCTGTTTCTAAATCACTATCATCACTGTCTTTAATATCATCCAACATATATGTGTTTTTGATTCTTTTTGCTTCTAAATATGAAGAAAGTGCTAAATCTCTCGCTATTTTGGCTTTTCGTCTTGCTTCGCGATACATCTCATAATACACTTCATTGCGTTTTTTTATTTGAATACTATCTGAACTATTTAATTCTTCTAAATTAAATTCAACTTCCTGAATTTCATTGGGGTCGTATACTTTTGTTTCTATCTTTATTTCTTCTTTTATTCGTTCATCCAAGAGTGGTGGTTCTTCTATTATTTCCGCTAAAACTTCTTGTTCTTGTTGTAGTTGTGTTTCTTCTGTTTTTATTATATCTATCCTATTTTCATCAATGTTCTCGATAATGGGTTCTATAATGGTTTTGGTTTCTTTTGAAATATCATCTATATGAGTATCTGATGCGCCATCGATTATTCTAGGTTTTATGAGACATTTTTCAAATAAATTTTGGGGTTTCATTACCAACATTTGTTTTATTTCGATTTCTATTTGAAAGCTACGTTGAGAGCATTTGATACCTTGTATTTCTAAAATGGTTATAATATCCATATTATCATTGATTGATTCGATGTCTACTTCTTTTTCATTTTCATTTTCATCATATATTTTCAAGCTAGGTTTTCCTAAAACAGGTGTGATATTTGTTCTCAATGTATAATATTTTCCTGATTTATAAACTTTCAGCGGTGATGTAAAATAGTTCTCAATATCGTGTAATTCTAAATCACCTTCAAACCATTGAGCACGATTCTTATAAATATACTTTTGACAATGTGTTTCTAAATTTTCCATCCATCGAATAAATTGGTCGTTTTCATTCGAGAACATTAAATCGGAATAAATACGTTTTCCGGCTTTAATGATACCCTGTTTCGTTTTACATCTCGGTGGCTGTAAATATAATGGGTTCTCATTGATTAGACATTTTATAAAATAATTACCACCAGGAATTGAAATGGGTTTTGTTAACATAAGTTTTTCAAAGTTAAATTTATCGGTAGGCTCAAATATGTTCTCCATTTTATTATATTATTATTATTTCTTTATTCTGTTTTGAGAACGCATCTATTGACCCGTGAAAAAATGGCTTAGACCCATTTTCTCTTTTATTTTTTTTATATTGTGTTTAAGATATATTTATGCATTTTCTAAGCGTTAGCGACTTTAAGCATTTTCAGTAATAGTTTCCTTGGCTAATTTTTTTAATTTATTCGCCTCAATCATCTTAGCAGTAGCTGCGAGTTGAGCTTCGGTTCTTGGCTTTTTAGGTTTATCTTCTTTAGGTTTATCACCATCGGTGTCTTTTTTAGATTTTTTATTAGCCTTAGCATCTTCTTTAGCTTGAATCTTAGTAGCCTTAGCATATTCTTTAGCTTGAATCTTAGCAGTCTTGGCTTGCTGACGCTCTTGTTTTCGGAGCTCGGCCTTTTCCTCTTTGGTCATTGATTTTTTAGCATTGATTTGGGTAGTAACATATTCAAATGCTTCATCGAATGAGAAGTTGTACTTGGTGGATAATAATTTAACGACTTGTTTAGTGACGGACATTTTATTAAAATAAGCGGTTGTAGTGATTGTTTAGTTAAGTTAGCTGTTGTTTGTTGTGTGAATACCTCTAATATTATACAGAAAAAGTGATTCAATTTTATGCAAGAAAACCTACTTTTTTACTGGGTATTTTAGTACGTACGTAAAAAAGAGAACATCTTGTACTTTTTCGTATTTTTTCTGCAAACATTGTTCGGTAAAAAACGCATAAAAAAATATATAAATTGTATAAAGAATTATAAAGAAATATAATGAAAAATATTCGTGATACTTGTATTGAATTATTCCAAAATGAAGATATACGTAGAGATGTAAAAGAAATTATTAAGCCTCTGGCGAATATGATTTATGCCGAAAGTTATCTATACATATGGTTCATATGCATTTTTTGTGTTTTCTTATTATTTATGGTAATTACCAATTTATTCTTGGTTCTCAAATTAATTAAAATAGTCAATAAGACGATGGAACAATCGAACAGTCTATAAGATATTTAGCCATAATTATGGAAAGGATAAATATATCCACTTAGTATATAAAATGGGAAACCCTTGGTTAGAATTAGTCACTAAGATATTTGAAGAAAACAAAGAAAGACCTGGATATTCGTTTAAAAAAGCTATCAAGGCAGCAAAGAAAATCTATAAGAAAACCAAAACCGCCAAAAATATGGTAGATAAGGGAGTAGAAAGAGGAACCCGTAAAGCTCATCGCGGTAGTCGTAAGCACCAAGAGAGTCATAATCATCGTCGTAGTCGTAATCATCGTGGTTAAGCGTAAGCACCTTCGGAAAAGCATAGCGGTTAAGCGTAAGTATAAGTAAAGAAATATAATATTATTATAATAATGAATAATAATATTGAGAACCACCAAGTCATCGAATCACCCAAAACGAAATTTATCGAGAACATTCGAAAATGGGTTCTTATCGATGGCCAATTAAAAATAATAAATGATAAGACCCGTAAGTTACGTGATATAAAGCATAATGTAACGACCGATATTTGTAGCTATATGACGGAAAATAACCTCACTGATAAAAAGATAGGTATTACAGATGGAGAACTGAAGGTCTATGAAAAAAAGGAATATAGTCCCCTGAGTTATGGGTATATCGAAAAATGTTTAGCCGAAATTATTCCAGATAAAACCAAAGTGGATTTTATTATACAATATTTGAAGGAACATCGTGAGATTACTACGAGTCAGGATATTCGTCGGTATGCGAAATCATAAAAATATGATTATATTATATAATACAATAGAATGAATATAGCAGATTCAATAATCAATAGTTATATATTTAATACCACTTCAGATGGTATGATGAAAGGTGGATATAAAATACAAGATGAAAGAATGATAGGAGGAGGAATGTTAGGAGGAGCTTCGGGAGTCGGATTATCTAGATTCGAGAACTTGGTCGTACCTATCGGTTTAGTACATACACCAAACAAAACATTGATATCGGCAATAAAACCCAAAGAAAGTGAGCAGGATGTAATCAGTGATGAGATATTTGATAAGTTATTTTCTTCTGTTCTTCATACAAAGAAATCGTCGAATTCGAGAACCAAGAAACATTTCACGGAACAAAACCGTAAAACAAAAAAACAAGAAAAATAAAAATATATTTTGTTTAGAACATATTTTTATTTGGTTATTGGAAGTGCATTGAGTATAATCTAATATTCAGACCACTGTTTATGGTTATAAGAATTTACCCGTAATAATTTATCGGCGTGTTCTTTCCAGAATTGTACTTTTTTCTCTAATGCAATTTCGGCATTTGATTTTGGATAAGTCACCGTACTTCCCGCTGTCATACGGGCTAAATCCGAATCAGTTGCTTTTGGCTTTTTACCAAAACAATTGACACCGAATTTCAATTTTGGGTTCGCCATATAGCCACCATTTATACCTGGTCTCCCACAACTATTTTTGGTTTTTTCGTGTTGTTGTAATTTATCCCACGTGGATTTTTGCGTAGGAAAGAATACCATTTGTTTATCTGACCATCCATAATTACACCATTCAGCGCCTTTTTCATAAGCATCTTCAATTTGGTCATAGGTTGCTACTTGAGCACCATACACACTACATACGGCCTGAGCATCATCATATGTATATAAATTATTCGACACATTAAAGACTTCATCTTTTTCGGGTAGGGGTATAACCACAGATTGTTGTTTTATATGTAAATCTTGTAAAATATCTAGATTGCTAGGAACATATGTATTACCTGAAACGGATGCATTCCCTGAAATTGGTATATCAGATGGTAAATCAGACCAATTGAATATTGAACCTATTGTATCCGTTATATTTTTGTTCAATGCCACTTTGAAAAACTGAATGATTACGGTTATCAATAGAGTAATCCAAGCACCTGATTCTACCAATGAAACAAAAATAGATTTCGAACCAGATTCCATAGGTATTCTAAATAAGTAAATCACCACATAAAACAAAAAGATAAATCCGAATGTCGAAATGATAGAGGATGGTTTATTTATATATTGCATCGCTGTTTTACCTGTATCTGAAATGACATTTTCTTTCTTTTCTTCCGGTAAATAATAATAACTACTCACCATAAAGATTAATAAAAATGCTAAGATAATGAAATCCAATGTTCGACTTAAATTGGATTGAAAATTACCACCGGTTGTACCAGATTTAAAAAAGAATCCTAAAATAAAATATGCTACGAAATATATTGCTAAAAACCATATGACTAAAACAATCGTTGATTTATTAAATACGGTATCAAACATCGTTTTTATATCATCCGTAACATTATTATCTGTATGTTTTATTTTTTCTTGATATGTTATAATTTCGTTATCATTCATTTATATTTCTATTATATTATATTTCTATATTTTCTTTTTACGGTAAAACAAACAATAGGCCAAGGGAGTGACTATTTTGGATGCATCATCTACTATTTCTACACTATTATCATTAAAATGTACCCATACATTATCTATATGTCGAACAAATGCAGTATAATGTCCACCCGTTACGCCACCCATATGATTACATATGCCGAATAATTCATATTTATATTTCGATGGGTTATAACCATGGACATATTTCGATAAGTCTAAATCATCTATCGGAAAATCTATCAAATTATTTAATTTATTCATTCCATCGGGGGTGAAACGTTTCAAACTTACGATGAATACTTTGGGAAAATTCCAAAAGCACATTTGCTTTCGGATATCTTCTTTTTGTCCGGTTTTTTCATTATACCAAGCATTTTCACCTTCCAAATATTCTGATTTGGTAAATAATTCAAAACAATCATATAAATTAGCGACCACTTTCGATTCTTCATTCATGATTGGTAAATCTAAAATAAAATACTGTTCTGGTTTAATCGCTAAAATTTTATCACCATTTTTCGAACGTATCACGGACATATATATTCCAAAAAATAAATCCATTACTTCCGAATATTCTTTAGAATATATATTTTTCAACATTGAATAACATTCTATGGCTAATTCATCCAATCCATTTTCTTTATTACCATTTATTTTCATATGAATCCCACGTGAAATACTATTATGAATACAATCAATCATAAAGAGTAAGAATTCGGGCATATCATTCTGTGCCCACCCAGTAAATATATCTTTTCCTTTTATTTTAGCGATGTCATGAACATTATGTACAAATTTATTGGGTGATACGACTCCATTCCCACTCCACATTGTTTTTCGTAAATCATTCCATTCATTCAATATATTCGAATCCGAAATACCTTGTTTCAAAAATCGGTTATAATTGATATTATCTAATATTTCATTTAATTCATATGTATGATTGAGAACTTGTAAGCAAGAATTTAAAAAACAAGTATTACCCAGATTATCTATTCCGGTGTATCCTTTCTTACTATATTTTGTGATATCCATGAACTATTTATTCTATTCTATGTAAATAAATATATAGACAAATCTTTATATTATTGTATAGATCTTAATTATGGAGAACAATCATAATATCGGAGATAATGAAATCAATAGTATTCTTATCGAATTAATGCAAGAAGCACTAGGATTTGAGAATACGACCCGTCGAGCTAATAATACTAGACGACGAACGCGACAACATCCATATTCCAATATGAATTCATCAGATAATTTAAATGACGAAAATTATATATATCGTAACCAAATTATCAATATTATGAATAATTATAATCAAAATATTCGATTATACCAAGATAATTTCCGATTATACCAAGAGAATGTGTTATGTGCATTACAATTATTTTCTAATAGTCGTCCTATGAATAGTACATTAGAAGAACCTGTTAGAAATAGAAGCGGTAATACGATGTTCACACCAACCAATAATAGTTCGGGCATTACCTATTCTTATACTAATACAATACCCAGTGCTGCTCCATCTAATATTGATACCGCTCGAATCAATACACCTACGAACCTTCCTAGAATATATAGAAATAATATAAATATCGGTAGAAGATTCACGGATTTATTTACAAATGTGGTTGTAAGACCCACTGAACAACAGATTATAACCGCCACTAGATTATTTGAATACACTGATGATATGACTGATATCAATAATAGATGTCCTATTACATTGGAAGATTTCCAAGAAAATGAAACCGTATGTCAAATCAAACATTGTCGTCATACGTTTAAAGAACCTTCGATACGTAATTGGTTTCAAAATAATGTACGTTGTCCGGTATGTCGTTATGACATTCGCGATTATGTAGAACAAGGAGAACAAACGAATTCAAATACCGATTTATCAAATAATACTATACCTTCGAGAACTTCTTCACCAAATATTTCTCATTCACCTATCGATATTTCTTATAATACAACACCACGTAGAAATAATTCTGGGTTAGATGCAGTAATGAGAAATATCACACATACTATATCAGGAGCATTAGATAATTATTTTGATAATGGGGGTCAACCTGATATTTTAAATTCTGGTGCAAATGTTTTTACTTTTGAATTTCCCATATATTACTCTAATAGTGATACGTCAGGTGAATATAATGACCGATAAAAAATACATATAACGAAAGAATTTACTTCGGTTGAAAGAAACTCGTTATTGTCTGTATCTTATGTTTTTCATTATATATTTTATCCAATACCGAATCGAATAACATTGTTTTTATCTTGTCTGAACAATATTTTTCTTTCTTCTTCATAAAATCTTCCATATCTGGATAATCTTTTTGAATTTTCAATACATCTTTTTTATATGCGTTTATCGCGGTTATTTTATTTTTTAATTCCCATATCTGTTCTAATGCTAAGCCAAATAATTGTTGTAATGGTTTCATCAATTGATTTGTAATATAGTGAGCATAATCAATTTGTAATTTATTTTCAATGATGAATTCAGGCGTTTCTATTTTATCACCCATCAATGCTTTACGTTCGTTATTCACTATAAATACAAATTTCATACGGTCACCTGGTTTCGGTTTATTACCCGGGTCTCTTTTACCTATACGGTCAGCCAATACTTTATGACCGATTTGATTCGGATTCTTATAATCACTTCGTAAAGCCTTGGTAATCGTCAATTTATCCATCGGCACTTTACCTTCTACCAAATCATTCAGTGATTGTTCCAAGAATTCCATCGATTTTTTGATATTATTTTCCTTCATCAATATATTCAAAATACCACCATACACATCCTTCAAATAATCACAAGAATCACGTCGTTTTAATGATAACCCCATATACTTCAATTTACCCTTATTCGGGTTTTCTTCATATAGCATACCCACATATCGCTTTTTCGATAATAATATAAACGGCATCAATGTTTTTTCATATGTTAATTCCATCGGCAGTTTTAACCACTGTGTGCATAATTTGGCTACTTCTTGTGCAATCTCTATCGTGATTTCTAATGCGTCTTTACCTCGAATCTTTTTCCCTGTCACTGGTTCTTGTAAATTAAATGTAAAGAATACTGAATCTGTATTATGCACTATCATTTTTCCAATTCCAGCTGCAAAATGATGATTTTCGGTAGTTAAATCATATACATATCCTTCATACGGTATTTCTTGGATTTTTTTTATAGCATTTGGGTCTTTTCTTTGTTTTTTGGTTGTCGTAGTAATTCTATATACATCTAATTTATCTTTTCTAGTGTTAATAGAAATGTTCCAACCAAAGCTTGATGCTAACCAAGCAATATTAGAAGCACTTATTTGATTTTTTTGGTCGATTCTAACATATCCATTTGCATCCTTATCTCCATCAGCGTCATACATTCCATTCCAAAATGCACGACGAACGTTTTCATTACTTAATAAAATATCATTTGGAATAATTTTTGATTTGTTATAATACATCATTTCACGATATTTTTGTACAAAATTACTAATTGAACCATATTTTGAGCATCTTGGAGAAATTTTATTTACACCTGAACTTTCCATTGTATCCATGATTACCCATTCAAAATCTGAATAAACCTTTTTACATAATTCTAGATATTTGTTCAATAATACGGGGTTTGCATTATTTAATGCCCAACATGCTTTTTTACCAGATTTACATTCGTAATAACCACAACTACCATCTCCGAAAAAGAATCCCATAATTTGTGCTTCATCCTCAGTAATAGATGAAATTGTTGATTCAACTATTGGAAAACAATTATGCAATAACTTTGTTCCAACGGCAACGTCTTTGGGTGATATTTCTTTACCATCTAGCAATAATAATGAATGGTCATCGGTAACATCAACCAACCCAGTATGAGTTAATATTCTAACCATTTTTTTATGGTCGGCTAATTTATGCCGTATCACACGATATAGTTTTGTCCAACCTTTTTCTGTCCAAGATTCAATATTTTCTAATTCACAAAACTCTTTATCTTGTTTTCCTTCCTCCTTACACGTAACCCAATAATTATTACCATATTTTTCAGCTAATTGTTCTATTGTACAAATATCGAATTTTCCGTTATTACGTATATAAACTGGTGTATAATTCGCCACACTATCACCATATATATATTCGGCTTTGGTTAATACTGGCCCGTGACATTCCGTATTATATTCTCTATCTCCATAAACTTCTTCGATAATTCTTTTCGCATATATTATCATCATACGTCCAGTCGCAGTAGTGGATGCCGCCACATCTCTTTCATAAAACGTCGAAGTTCTAGAACCACATTGTCCATATAATGAATTCGCAGTCACCTTATAACCTAATTGTCGCTTATCTAAAATGTTTTGCATAAACGGGTCTTTTATCGTTTTTATCATCTTACGGGTATCCGCACGTGCTTTTAATAATTCTTCTAATATAGAAGGCATAATACCCTTCTTATTATCGGGAAATTGAGCCCAACGGCATATCGTTTTTCCTACTTTCGTTTTCTCAGCACGAGATGTCGGCGTTTTTCTTTTATATCCAAAAGTATCAAATTCCAAATCTATATATTCATATTCTGGTAAATTATCATATAAATAATTACCGTTTTTATCACGAACACCAAATTCCTTTATTAAATTACCATTCAAATCATATTCTTTTGTCCATACTTTACTATCGTGTGATAAATTCTGACTTATCATAGATGACGGATATAATGAGGCATAATCTACACAAGCCACTGGATTATCCATATACATCGAACATTTCGGAGGTAATACAATCGCCCCTTCATATCCATCGTCGCCGCTTCCTTTTTCCAAATCAGGCATTAATGTATTCTTTTCTCTACATTTTTTTGCTACATAACTGGTTAATTTTATACCTTGACCCCTAAATACTAAGAAACTAATCGGTACACTACATATTTTTGACATTTCTACATAACCCGTTATAACATCTATTTTGTTCATCAAATGGTGAACTAGGTTACAATCCTGAATACAGTATTTCGCAACGACCGCTCGATCTTTTGCATCACCATTCGCCAATCTGAAAATATCTTGTGGTGTAACATCATCTTTTGCGGTGCCCCATTTAATTGACTTCGTTTTATCTAAATCTTCGTGCCCTTCAATAACAATAATATTATATGTATTTGTGATTTCTTTATCTTTTATAATTTCAGTTACACTACGGTTTCGCTCAATATCTAATACCTTGAATTTTTTACCATCTTTATAATAATCCGAGGTGAATCCAGTTAATTCAATATGTATAAAATCACCTATATGTAATCCAGTTAAATTTTGACTATATAACTCCGTTACATCACCGTGATTCGTATGATAGGAATGTACGAATTTTTTCACATCATCACTAATGAATTGACCGGCAACATCATCTAATTTATAGGAAGATAGATTAAAATCACGACGGAAATAGGCATACATATCGATTTGTAGGCGACCCGTCATTTTAAAGAATCGTAAATCATATTCACCACTCGCTATTTTCAATTTCGTATTTTCTATCACCAGTTCCTTCTCTTTATTATATGTCGCACATAATTCACCATTTTTACGTGATAATAATAAGAATTCTTCTTCACAATTGTTTTCTTGGGCACGACGAAACATAAACTCATAATCAAAACCAAATATATTATACCCAATAATAATATCGGGATTTTCCTTCTGTATCAGTTCCGTCCATTTTACTAATAAATCGTTTTCGGTATCGACCGTTTCTATCACTGCTCCATCTACGGGGGCACAGCTACCTAATACCAAGCAATGATTCAAATATGTTTCTTCTTCACCATAACGCATAAAAGTTGAACCAATAAAAGTTACTTTATCACCTTCTAATGGAGGGAATATTTGATTATCTTCATCATTTGGTGTAAGTAACATATTGACGAATTGTATTTTTTCATCACGGTCATAATGACTATTTAATAAAATATCTATTATGGTGGTACCTTTGGCGACGTCGGTTTTCTTTTCCTTTTTTTTATATGAATAACTTGGGGTGTCATCGGTATTTTCAACCACATTATCTTCGCCATCACCACTACCACCCTGCATTTGTAATTCTTTAATTTCTTCGAAAATACCTTCGATAGTCAATAATTTCGATTTATTTTTTTCGACCGTTTCCACGGTTTGTTCGAATAGTTCTTTTATCATTTTTTTACATTCATCTTTGGTAGGTTTGGTTTTCGGATATACAATATCAATATCATCGAATTTATCATATTCAAAAGCGGTTAAAATGATTTTTTGTAATAATAATTTGCCCTTGTTTTTATCGATAGGTTGAATAGAGTCTTGTTTTATAAAACTATCTACAATATTGGTAGCTAGACGTTTATATGTTTTTATGGGTAGAGGAAAATCGCCGTGACTACTACTCGCTTCTATATCAAAACTACATATCTTATATGGAACACGTGTTTCTTTATTCGGTTCGGGTTTAATATTTTCGATATTACAAATATATTCATATGTACAAGTAGTTGTTTTTATGGCTGGTTTTAATACACGATTTTTTTGTATCGAAACCCAACCAGAAGGACTAATATTATTGATATGGAAATATCTTAATAATGGTGGAATATTCGATTCGTATAATTCTAGAGTAACGCCTTGTGATACCAAATTTACACGCTTTCGATAGTCATCTGGATTCGCTTCATTTTTAATATATTGAAACCAAAGATTTTTCACTTTATTCATTACGATGGTATTTTTGAAAACGAATTTGACAAATTTATCTTTATTTCCCGCACAAAATCCATATAATTTCTGATATTCGACGAGTTCAGCTTCTATAATAGAATCCGCAAAACGTCTATCTATTTTTTTCCGTATTTCATCCAATAACACCATTACATTATGCTGTGTCCAAGATTTACCCACTTTTACATAAAAGAATGGTTGGTAGTCTTGAATAAATAAACAACACGTATCACCCCTTTCATCTACACCAAACATTTGAATGATGAACTGTAAATCATCTTGTCTTGGATTATATCTTCTTCCATCGATCGAATCACTATCCGAATCCGATAATCTTTCAGGGTTCTCATCGAAAATATGAAAATCTAAAAGACGAAACGATTTTGATACAATAAGAGATCTCTTCGTTATTTTCTTATCCGCCATTTTATTATTATAGAGTTTAGTATTTAGGTACCTTTTGAACATATTTTTCATTCAATTTTTTCTATAAGGATAGTATAGCAAAATGGAATATGAAATAAAAGTATTAGATATAGATGTAAATACAATGAGAAAAAAATTAAAATCGATTGGATGTAAAAGAATACATAAAGCAAAGATGTTCAAAAGAAACGTATATCATTTATGTGATAAAGAAGTAAACGGGTTCGCCAGAGTGAGAGATGAAGGGACGAATGTAACAATGACTGTAAAAATAAAAAAACACGATAAATATCCTTACGAGACAGAAGTATCTATCAATGAAGATTTTGATAAAGCCGGTGCATTTATGGAAAGTTTAGGGGTAGAACAAAAATCGTTTCAAGAAAGTATAAGAGAAAAATATAGTCATCCATTGGCACACGAAATCACAATCGATGATATTCCGGGAATACCGACCTATATGGAAATTGATTGTGTGAGTGAAAAAAATCTGAATAAATTGATTGAATTATTGGGGGTTGATAAAAAAAAGACGAAAACAGGTAGTTTTGATATCCAGTTTGAGGATTATTATGGTATTCCCAAAGGTGAATTCAATAAAATGAAATCACTTACGTTTCGTAATATAAAGAACGAAATCAAACCACATAAAAACAAAACCTTATTTCAAAATGTTATTGCACGATATACTGAGAAATTTATAAAAGATGCCGAAAAACCCATCAACGTGATAAAAACTATCCGAAAACAATGTAAGAAGTGTAAAACAGGAACCCGCAAAAAATGTGTTCCTACACAGAAATGAATACATTTTTGAAGAGTTACTTTCTAACTCGAAAACCATTTACGCATTGCATCGGATTGACGTTCTTTATCATAGTATTCCAATTTACCATTTTTCACTTTGAAAATAGTAGGAAATCCATTGGCTTCTAATTTTGAACTATCCTTTGATAATTTTGAATTAATATGAGCCATTCTAGCATCTTTATTAACATCTGATGATTCGATTTTAACTATATGAAATGACTTATTACCCTTCATTGTCTTGACCAGTTCTTCCCAAACCGGCATAAGTGTTTGACAATGACCACACCAATTTGCGTGTATCAATCCCACAATAGTTGGTTTATGTTGTTTTTTTTGAGTCGTGCGTGGTTTCTTTTTATAGGATTTTCTTCGATGTGATTTTACTTTTCTCATATATTCTAAATAAAGATTTTTTCATTTACGTATATTATATTTTCGCCGTTTATATTATAAGAATCGTTACAATATGAACAAAATAAGAATATTATTTCAAATATTTCTAATCGTAGTATTTTTAGCTGGTTTATATGTGGTTGCCACTTATGGTATGAAAAAAGAAGGAATGGAAAATAAAGATGAACCCAATATACCCGAAAATTGTCCTGATTTATTAGTGAGTAAGGGAAATAAATACCTTTTATTCGATACTCGAAAATCTAAATCAGAAGGCACCAACCCTATCGAATTCAATAGTTTAGATGATTATAAAGTATATTTAGAAAACCAACGTTCGAAAGGATTGAATTGTCCTGTTTTATTTTTAAAACGTGAATACGATACACAAGGCCAAGAAGTATATAAACAACATCCTAGTCCTCTACAATTAGAAGGTGGTATTCGACACTTCAATACGTTGAAACGTAATGACGCCGCTATTAATGCAATGCTTAATGGTGATGATACGAGTATTCCTTTATATAACCCTACCAATTATGCGGTGAAACCACCAATGCCTACACCACAATATCAACAACCAGCGACTCCTCCAGCAATTCCTATCATAGATGCTCATAGAGAAAACGGTAATTATAATGCCAATAACTATGCTGGTTTTGACCCTACCAGTTTATATGTTGGTAAATATACTGTGCTCGATAAAATACACGATTCTACCGAATTGGCCCGAATGAGTGATAATGCAATGGATCCAAATTGGGGTGGTATTTCACATACACAACAGCAAGTAGATTCGGGTAAATATGATGAAAACAATGTAACAAAACCTAGATTATTTCAACCCAAAGGAACCTTCGACCCAACCATTCGTAACGGATTTCCTTTACCAAAAGATGTTATTTAATCCTTTTTCTCTTTTTTATCATCTGATTCTTTTGTTGCAGTAGGTGGAGTTTCTTGCTTTTTTTCACTTGGTTTTATTCGTTGTATTGTATCCAATAAGATAGATATACTTCTTTCTATACCATCTTCCATTCGGTTTATCGTAATAATATAAGTAGTAAAGTATTTATATTATTTTTATCGGAATATATCACTTTCGAAATCTGTATTCGTCGTAGCCATTACTTTGGTGGAACCATAAAAGATTTCTTTATTTTGTAAATATTTATTGAAATTACAATCGGTGGTTTCACGGAATCCAAACATTTCAAAATAAGTCACTATATTTTTCGCTCCTTGTAATGTAACCAAATACGCTAATGAACAAGGATTACATTCTTCTTTCCATACACTTACATATTCGTTTATTTTTCGACTATATATTATTTCGCTATCGCTTTTACCATCGCTTTCGCTTTTAAAATCCCAAGCTATAAATTCTTTTCCATCCGCCTTCTTATGTAAGCTGAGATTCACTATTTCCGAATTTTCCGGTAAATTCACTATCATATCCGTAACAAATTTGACAAATCCATCTCGAAAAACCACATCATCTTGTACGACAATTGCAACTTTATAATTCTTCGCGATGATATGTTTCAAGGTATAAAAATGACTCAATTGATTCCCCATTATTTTTTTCGTTATATTTTCCGGATTCAATTGATAATTCGCCCGTTTAAACATCTTTTGTTCCGTTGGATTAAATGGATGTTTCATTCCATCAATAGCGGAAATGCGTTCTACTTTATCCATTGGAATTTTATGAATTTCACATTGTTTATAAAAATGTTCTTTACGTTCTCGACATCTATCCAAATTAATAAAAAAGACTTTATCGATCGATTGCATTTTTGTTACAATAACTATTATATTGCGTTTATATATTTTACTTGCATATTATATAGATTTACAAAATTGAAAATGTACTTACTGTTTATAATTATAATATTATTCTATACAAAGTATCGACGAATGGCCTCTATCACCAATAAACCCAAGGTTTTAACCGAAGATTTGGGTAAAATTTTTGAAAAATCTATCTGTTTATTATACGAAACTCCCTATGATGGTACCTTCAAATATGATGTCGAACGTGCCGAAATATTAAAAAATCGGATTGCTGCTTTGAAAAATGTGTTTCCCACTTGTATTCATACCGCTAAAAATGGTTCTCGATATGATTTTACTACCAGCTCAGGTGAGATTGAAAAACATCTCAGTGCAAAAACTACCAAAAAGGATGGTAAAGTTTGTCCTCAAGTCATTGGGCAATGTACCAAGAAAAAGTTTTGTGAGCATTTTACTCTACCATTAACCAGTACGTGTGATGATATCAAAACATATATACAACAAAACTTGAATATGCTTTTGAAACAATATTTCATTTATACGTTTGATTGTGATACGATTTATTATAATGAAAAAAAGAATTTATTGAAATATGTTACTAAAAAAAATGAAATCGAATGGGAAAAATATCCTCTTATTCTTGGTCATATTGATAAAAACAAGACTTGGAATGAAAGCACTACTTTATATTTACAACAAAATACGAAAAATATTACATTAGGTGAATTCCAAATACATAATCATCGGGATGGTATTAAATTTCGCTGGAATTTTGAAAAATTATTAGATGTGTTCCCTGATAACTTTAATGTTATCGATTTATAATCTTTTCGAAACATAGTTGAACTCGGACACCGCCATTGAATATGGTTTGGTGGATGAATTATGGTTGAAATAATCCCATTATATAAGAAAGACCAATATATATTGTTTCCAGTTACGTTTAGATATTATTTATATTGTCTTCGATATCTATTTTTTGTGGATTTGGATTTGCGGTTTCTGCTTTTTCGGTGTTTTCTGGATTTTCGCGGTTTCTTTCCTCCATCATGAGTTCCAGTATAATAAAATAAATAATAGTCTGCAATATCGTCTGTGATATGAGATTGTTCTTTTAACATATTTAAAATTTTAGAATGCTCAATATACATTTGATTATATGGTATTATAGCATAAGGATTTGATAAAAACGTTGAATAAATTTTATTACTTAATGAATTCATATCAATATAATTTTTATGTATATATATTTGCGTAATATTACTATAGTTAATATCCTCATCAGGGCTTAACTGAATATGTTTTAACGTGTTATCTACCAATGCAAATGTCTTGACATTATCTTTTAACTCTATGGCAGTATAAGTTGCAGTGACAAAATCGCCAATAGAATACCATATCGGCTTTGATGAATATTTTAAAATCTCATGAGCTATTATTAGTTTATTTCCTGCAGGGATTTTAAGTTCTGCATCCGGGATTTTAAGTCCTGCATCAGGGATTTGAAGTTCTGCATCAGGGTTTTTAAGGCTATTTATACACGCTTTAAAAAAATCTGTTTTTGAAATCATTTAATATATATATACATATTTATTCTAAAATATAATTGTGAGAAAAATCAAACTTTTCAACGGTCTAAAAATTGAATAAATATATATAGTGTGAAAAATAGTAGATATAAGAAAATGCCTTTTTATGCAGTTGCAAACGGTAATTCGATTGGTATTTTTTCCAATTGGGATGAATGTAACCAATCCGTAAAAGGTTTCAAAAATGCGATTTATAAAAAATTTATGAATCAAGCCGATGCGGAAGAATTTATACGAGTGAATACAGTAACTTTGGAAGAACCCTCGATTCCTATTGAAAACGCCGTCGAATTTATTCCCGATTATTATGTTTATACCGATGGTGCGTGTTCCAATAACGGAAGAAGTAATGCATCAGCAGGAATCGGGATTTTCTTTGACATAAATGATTCACGAAACCTTTCTCAAAAAATAGAAGGAAAACAAACCAATAATACTGCTGAATTGATGGCTATCATTCAAACATATGCTATTATTGAACACGATATCAATGCCGGAAAGAAAATAGGAATTGTATCGGACTCTGAATATGCAATCAAATGTGTTTCGTCTTATGGTGAAAAATGTCATTTGACCGGCTGGAAAAAAGAAATACCGAATAAGGAATTAGTGAAGACCGTGTATGAATTATATAAAGACAAACCCAATATTCGGTTTATACATATTCGGGCTCATACTGATAATACAGATGTGCATTCACTAGGTAATGATAATGCGGATAAATTAGCGAATCAGGCCATTGGCTTAGAGAAATGCCCTTATGCTTCTCGATAGGATAAATAGGCGAATACTAAAGAAAAAAGGATGACAAATATAGATTGACCGGGATATACGGAACCCAAATATAATTCATTTGCTAAAAAGAATGATTCTAGTAAGTACGAATAACATATCAATAAATAATTATTGGAGAGTCTGATAATACCATACGTAAATATCCAATAAGCAAAAAATCGTTCGAACATAGTATTATGTGGGTCTTTTATCATCGATAAATGTAATCCATCTAAGTATGGTATGGGTAACCAATTCATAATAGAAATCGCACATAAGATATCATATATACCGTTTATTTTTATGATATAAGATATTGTATTCATATAGTATATAATAATATTTTTTATTACATATGTTTGTTCATTTTATGCACAATTTGATATCAAATTATTGACTCTTCTACATTCTAGTAGAGGAAAATAGTATCCATATGGAAGAAAAATTTCTATCATACTCAAAAAAATTTCCCAAAAAAAAGTCAGGGGGGTCATGTAAAAAAGGACATTTATAAATGTCCAATTTTCGAAAATCTCATTAAAGAATTTTTGGAAAAAATCAAAAAATCAGTTTTAAAGCATAATGCAGTAAATCCCGAAAAAATTATTCTAATGTGGTTACCATACATTTTTTATAAAATTTTTATCGTTAAAATATGGGGTAAAATTATTTAGGCATATATTAGTATATATGGATAATACAAAAACCCAAAAGTTTATATGCGAACAATGCAACTTCAAAACTAATAACAAAAAAGATTATTTTCGACATAATTTATCTGCAAAACATATAAAAACCCAAAATATGCTAAATAAGACTAATTTGGCTAATGAAAATACCCATAAACCATTTTATGAATATAAATGTGAAAAATGTAATAAAAGTTATAAACATCAATCTAGTTTATGCAAACATAAAAAGGCTTGTAATGGGATAGCACAAGCAAATCCAACACCACCACCACCAATGAATAACTCGATTACACCAGAGATGTTTTTTGAATTCATCAAACAAAATAAAGAGTTACAAAACGTTTTTATACAGAAAACAAGTGAATTGCAGAATACAATTATAGAACAAAATAAACAAATCGTTGAATTATCCAAAAACCAAAGTATTACGAATACTAATTCCAATAATACAACGAATAATAATCAATTCAATCTCCAATTTTTTCTCAATGAAACGTGTAAAGATGCGATGAATATTACAGATTTTGTAAATTCTCTCAAATTAACAACAGAAGATTTCGAGAACACTGGTAAATTGGGATTTGTCGAAGGAATTACCAAAATAATTATAAATAATTTAGATGGGGTGGATACTACAAAACGACCAATGCATTGTACCGATTCCAAAAGAGAAACACTTTATATAAAAAATGATAATGTATGGGAAAAAGAAGATGATAACAAAACCAGATTTAAGAAAGTAGTAAATCAAGTAGCAAATAAGAATTTACAACAGTTAAACCAATGGAAGGAAGAACATCCAGATTGTATCACTTTAGATTCTAAAGATAATATCGACTATCGAAAATATTATAAATCAGCATTAGGCGGTGCCTCTAATGAAGAAGATGAAAAATTCTTTGAAAAAATCAAGAGAAATGTTCTCAAAGAAATCGTCGTAGATAAATCGGTCTAAACGATAATTTTATCGAAATATTCTTTGGCTACTTCACACCCTTTGAATTTCCGATTGGTTTTTTTACAAGCGATTGCCGTAGTCCCTGCACCTAAGAATGTATCGAGAACCGTATCATTCTCATTCGAATGTTTTTTGATTAATTCTTCAAATAAAACGAGTGATTTCTGTGTAGGATGAAATCTGTTTTTTCCACTATAAAACGGGAAATTATAAATACCATTATCATATGAGCTATGGAAGGTAGGGTTTCCATCTTTTACTCCTAATAGTGCAATTTCTCTACAATTGGTTAAATAATTAATATTACTATTTCTGGGTTGTGGATTGGTCTTAATCCATTCGATAAATCTGATTTGTTTGAATTTATGTTTCTCCATAATTTCTTTTAAGGTGGTGATTTTCCACAAATCAAAGAAGATAATGAGAGTACCGCCTTTACGTAATTTCTTATAATATTCACCGATAAATTCATCTAATTTTTCCATTGTGAAATTCGTATCCCATTCACCATAATCGGTTTTTACACAATATTTTTTACCATAAATTGTACCATATTTCATAAAATTCGTTTTATTTTCATCCTTCTCGATATTATTTTCGGTTTTATATAATTTCCATTCATCTTCTGTTTTGACGTATTGAACATTATTTTCTTCATTCGATTTTACATTGTTATAATGGTCATTCATACCTGAATCTTTAGAAATAATATACGGTGGGTCGGTTAATATTAAATCGATAGAATTATTAGAAATCGTTTTCAAATATTCTAATCCTTCCATCTGTTTTATTTCGATGTTAGGATTCAAAACGGATTGAGACACGAATGTATTCGACAATTCTTTTGAAGCGGTAAGCGAAGTGGTAAGCGAAGCAGAGGGTTTTTGACCACTCATTTTTTCTTCTATCTGTTTTATCAATTCATCCTTGTTCAACTTACTATATTTTTTTATGTTCAGTTCTTTACATTTACTGAAGAGTTCAGTTTTCGATAAATTTTTTAGAATTTCCATTTGAATAATACAGTGAATTATCATTATATTATTTTATCAATTTTGTAATTTATAAAAAATAACGTTTCAGGTTCTCGATACAATTTTTGCCTAACTTACGAGATTTATTTGTGTCACCTTTCGTATCACACATAATATCATTTAAACAATCTGGGTTTTCTTTTATTTCTTTCATAAAGTTGGGAAAAGTGGAGAACTTTTTCATAATAGCAATTGCTGAAACGGCACTGATTCCAGGAATTTGACATAAAATAATTTCACCAATGTTCTCAGGAGTAATATTATCTTTCTTTACTTTCTTGACAACCGTACAGTAATTTGCAGGTTCGGATTGAACAGTTGGTACATAAAGATTCGTATTATTATCTGAGGTAGTGGTGAGAACATTTTCTCTATGGTTGAGAACATTTTCATTTGTATTTGAAATAATTTGAGAACCCGACAAAGATTCTGTTTCTTCCATTTCGAGCAGAGGTTCTCGAATATTGATAATAGGTTTTTGCATAAAATTACAGAATGGAGGTTGTAAATAATAAGGGAACACCGATTTTAAAAAATTACGTTCTATTTTCTCCGACATCCAAATGATATACTCAGCGGTTTCACGAACCGACATCGTACGTATCGTACTAAACCCCTTGAAATAGTTCAAAGAAGTCAATGCCGAATAAACAATTCGTTTTTCCATCGGGGTTCTCAATTCGGATAGAGAACCTTCTATAATATATAAAATAGAATGAGGTGGTAATCCACTCGAATGCATTAGACGATAAGATTGTTCTTCATAACGCCCATCTTTAATACTAGCTAATAAATCACGTAATGATTTACGTTCGATTAACATAACGTGTTTCCCTTCATCGGTGGTGATAAAAATATCACCTAACGGGAGAACTTCTTTGGATAATTGTATATACGTACCATTGGCGGAAACTATAGAATCACACGCGGAATATAAATCACGTTCTCGTTCATCGATAATCACTTTCATTTACTACGAATAAAAACAGTATAATATTATGATATGAAAACATTATATTGTTTATACGAACTATTTATCGGAAAAAATCAAATAAATGTAACGAACTTACATAGGGCAATGGAAAAAGGTATTAGAAGCAACAGTGGAACCAATAGGACGAGAAATGCATACATTTGGATTGGCGGTTGTCATAGTTCTAGCAAAATTGCAGCATTTGAATTCAACATTTCTTGGGTTACAGGTATTGATGGCGATACTTGCCCATGAATCTCTACCAACTTGGTATGGGAAACCAGCCTTTTTATTTCCACCACCTTGAGGTTGATTAATCATACTTGAACGATAAGAGCCGACTTTAGTATTTGAATATACCATTCTTAATATATACTTACTAAATATTTTATTATAACGCGTAAAATTAATTTATAAAAACAATATAAAAACAATACGTGGTAATATTATAACTGAATTCATTTTATTGAATAAATAAAATGAATATGGATGACGATATTCGAATTGAAAAAAATCAAAATGGCGTAGATACTTATATTTTTGACCCCTATAATCCCCTAAATAAATTAATCACCGAAGATGAAATCGGGCAATTTTTAAAAAATTATGGAATCACCGCACCCATACATAATTGGGTATTATATAAACGAGCCTTTATCCATCGGTCATATATTAAACGCCCCAATTTTGAAAATGAACAAAATAATATTATTATTGTCCCTAAACCTGATGACTGTTTACCGTTATTTACTAAATCGAATGAAAGATTAGAATTTGTCGGTGACGGTGTATTAGAATGTATTACTAAATATTATTTATATCGACGATTTCCCAAAGAAAATGAAGGATTTATGACAGAAAAAAAAATCGCTTTAGTGAAAAATGAAGCCATCGGTAAAATCGCATATGATATGGGACTACATAAATGGTTTGTATTATCAAAACACGCCGAGCTAAAACAAACACGTACCAATTTAAAAAAATTAGGTTGTTTATTCGAATCGTTTATTGGAGCGATGTTTTTAGATTTCAATAAAATTTCGGTAAAGGATGAAGAAGGATGGTTTGAAAATGTTTTTGCTACAGGTCCCGGGTTTCAAATGGTACAAAAGTTCGTAGAAAATGTTTTTGAACGACACGTAGATTGGGTTAGTTTAATAAAAAATGATGATAATTATAAAAATATTTTACAAGTAAAAATACAAAAAGAATTCAAAGTTACACCTCATTATATGGAGGTGGAAGAACATAATACAGATACGGGATATTATATGGGTGTTTATTTATGTTTAGGACAACCTATTCACGGCGTATCTCCGCATAAATCAATACCGATAAGTAAATTCCAATCCTATGGTGATATACATCAATATATGTCGATACACGGAAAAGTATTTGTCTTTTTGGGTGAAGGAAAACATAAAATCAAAAAGAAGGCAGAACAAATGGCGTGTGATGAAGCCATTCGACAACTATGTGGATTCTAATTGAGGAGCTATATTGGTTAAGGTAAATATTTCGCTACGACAAAGTGGGCAACAAGGTGTAATAAATCGATAAACCGCGTTTTTCAACTGTTTTGTCATACAAATTCTACAAAAATCGTGATTACAATTGGTGGTTTGTATTATTTTTTTGTCCGTATTTTCCAAACAAATCGGGCAATCTATTGGCTCTTTAGCTAAATTGGATTTTATAATATCAATCGATAATTGTTTATATAATTCGGTATATGTGATAAACGATGGATAATGATTATTATGTGTTACCTGTAAATTACTATCCGTTCTACCTATATTATTTGTAATATTATGTAATATCTGTTGTTGTGTAATATAATCTAATATGCGGCGTTCTATGTCATTTCGATTATATCGTCTACTATAACTTAATACTCCTTCATAACAAAAAATGGCTTGTAATAATTGTATATCTTTATCTTCCATCCATTCATTAATTTCTTCATTATCTGAATAATATTGTATCAATAAATCGGCTTCATTTCGATATAGTACTATATCGTGATTATTACAAAAACGTACAGTATGTCCAATTTGGCGACAATATCCACATTTTCTACCATTATTATATTCTGGATCGATTAATGGTGGGACATCGTCGATTTCATCGGGAATTTCAACAGTATCGATTATAATGTATCGAAATCTATGAAAGGTATTCATAGTTTCAATGATTTCTTTGATGGAATGAATAAAATTAGAAATAAATAAAATTATTTGGCGTAATACCATTTTTATAATATGAATAGATATTTTTTATATATCCTATTATATATAACATATGTCCTTGGTTAATCGTAATAAAGTGAATATGGAAAGTATTGTTATTCATACTAGTAAACAACATATGGAAAAAACAGGTGAAACACGTAAATATCAGAATTATCCGAATTTAGGGGTTGGAGCTAGAGGAATTTCAAATAGAAATCGAATATATAGTAAATCGGTTTGCTCTAGCTTTACATATAAAATTCCAACAGCACCTACGGCAGTAGCATTCATTTCAAGTGATTCTAATAGTATTACTTTGTTAATATCATCTAGTGATATCCAGACACTTAGTTATTTGGTTACATTAACACCAATTGGTGGTGGTGGTACAATCATACAAAAAGAAACCGCCAACAAATCAGTTACTGTTGATAATTTAGATTCAAATAGAAATTATAGTATAAATGTGAAGGCTTATAATCCAGCAGGTTATTCTACACCATATATTGAAACATATAGTGGGGTATCACCATATTATACTAGTATTCTACCACCAAATGATTTAATTGTTACCGCTGCTACATTAACAAGCATTTCGATTAGTTATGCCGCACCAATCACCGGCACTGTTTTAAGTTATGTTATTTCTTATACTTCTAACCTTGGTACAAATACAATTACTGGTATTAGTAATACTACATTTACATACCAATTAACTGGATTAACTGCTGGTACTCAATATACTATTAGTGTTGCTGCGGTAGGTACAAGAGGTCAATCCTCATATATTAAGGTTATCGAAGATACATTACCAGAGCCTATTAGTAACTTGGTATTGACTGCAAATAACACAACCAGTATATTGGTAACATATAATGCACCTCAATATACTACAACAATTGATAAATATGAAATTGTATATGGTTTATATGGCGGTTCATCTACCACAAGCATAGATATAGATAATACTATAACTAGTTATACATTAGACGATTTAATCCCTGGTACAAGATACACCGTAAGTGTATATGCACATAATACAACTGGTATGTCGACACCAGTTACTGCTGATAAATACACCTATCCTAATCCACCAAGTAGTATTAGCGTTGGTAGTATCACAAAAGAAGGAGCAACAATTACATTTGGTACTCCTAGTCTTGGTACAGCAGCTAGTTATATTCTTACCTATTATCGTACAAGTATACCATCAAGTATTACTACAATATCAAATGCAACATCTCCATATATTATGACTGGTTTATTGACATTAGTCGGATATACTGTGAAAGTAAAATCGGTAAATACTACTGGTAATTCAAGTGAAATATCCACTACATTTACAACAGTGGATGGTATTCCAAGTGTTCCAAGAAACTTAAGAAACACAAGTAAAACCGATAGTTCTATTACTATTGCTTACGATGCACCATTAAGTGGAATAGCAACACAGTATAATATTACATATTTATTAGTGAGTGGTTATGAAGTACAAACATTAACAACCACTGCGAATACATATACTATTACAGGGTTAATAAGTGAAGTTGCTTATTTTATTCGTGTTACAGCATCAAATTCATACGGAACTTCACCTTATGTTACATTTATGGGTACGGACGCAAATCAGAATATAGTAGAAACAACCGTAAAAACGGATGCAATTGATGTATATGTACCTACGAATTTTACTACTAGATTAAATCAAAATGTTACATTATAAAGAACCAATTATTTTATAGGCAAGAATATTTACATAGTCTTAGGTAACGTTACCAATAAAATCGGTCTATTAGTTCAAATCAATTGAAATATATATAATTATAATATATATGTCGAATTTAAGCAAATTAACAAAGGTATCTACGATTACTGATTTAAGTAGAGTATTATTTAGTACAACTTCGAATAGTTTTATTACAATTGGAAATGATAATACTGTAGATAGTAGTCATAATCTTACTTTTAGTACAGATTTACTTACATATAATGATTTTTTTGTAAAAGCATTTCAATTAAAAACACAAACGAATGGAGCCACCAGTGATTTTAGAATCGATTCTGAATTACATTCTATATTTTCCATAGATGTTTCAGGTGATGAACTTTTATTTAGAGAAAATTGGGGTAAAAATAGAGATGCGAGTAGTGGTTATTTAACATTCAATTATGATGCATCTTATTTAAAAGTTACAAATCGTTATGCATATAAAATAGATACATCATATCACGCATTAGATACTGCATTTACTCAAACAAATAATTATGTGAAAAATGATAACGGTGTGTTGAAATTAGTATCGTCACAAGGAGATGGTACTAAATTTTATATTTATAATTTTCCATTCAATGTAGCTATTCCGAATGACTTTAATCCTGGTAGTATATCATATCAGCCAAACGAGCGAGTATCTATTATAAATTATATCGGTAATACTATTGATAATTTTGAAACATTGGTTGCACAGAATATGATGACTGCTTATCAACCACAAATTGATGCATCTGGTGCAGATTCGACCACATCTACAGCTTCTGATACAATGTTAACAACAATCAAAAGCTCACTTGAGACTAATGAAAGTTTACGATATGATACATCTGTATATAAAGCTTTCAGAGACGGCTTATTATCACAAATCAATAATACCGATAGCGTAGCGAATGGATTAAGAGGACAAAATACAGTACCTTATGTATATTTTACAAATGAACAAGACGACTCTGGAAAATATCATCCATTTATGTGTATTGCATCTTATTCTATTACTGATAAACCTAATCATTTATTAGATGTACCGCGTCCACCTGGTGATGGTACAGGAACATATGGTAATGCAAAAGTAACTAGGGATGCAACATTACAAAATTATTTATTCAAAATACCTATGAAAAACTATGGAGTAGTTACTAATTTAACAGATAATTCAATGAAGGCTACATTATACTCTGATTATATTGATAAACATCCTACTTATGTAAATGATGTATCACAGAATTGTTATAATTATTCAAGCGCATCTGGTCTTGGCGTAACGATTGATGGATTAGTAATGTATCCAATTTTAAATAACACAGTTGTTCCAGCACAATGTGTTGCTGAAATAACATCTAGTGGTTTTCACGTGGGACGTGGTATGGGATTACATTATCACGCTGACGGACACGGTGCTACGGATAATAATTTTAATTTATATAACACAGATGATTATGTTGGACATAAACATCCTCCAATAGTAGGTTTTGGGTTTGATGGTATCGCATTATACGGTAAATATGAATCTGCCTATTCTTCGATGCACGGATATAGTGAACCATTAGATATATTTGGTGGTCACTCTCACGGTAATTATGGATATCATTATCATTGTCATACAGTAACTGTCAATAATGGTGTTGACCAAAATACAGACGAAACGCTATTTTTGGAAGGTACTGATGTAACCAGTTTATATCATGACCATAATCACCACGAATATCATTTACATTTGCTAATGAAAGGTGCTTGGAAAGGACAAATAAATAATGTACCACGTTTCTGGGCAAATGATTCAGGTAATGATAATAATGGTGGTAATAATGAACCATCTTATTCTATGAGTCAAAAACACAAATACGTTGGAAAAAGTACATAAAGTTAAATTAGTAATTTTGTGACCACAAATGCAGCATACAAATAATATAATTAAATGAATTACATTATTTAGCGAGTAGTTATATAGAATGAAATACGGAATAAAATATAATAAAAACCTTATTTTGATAACGATAATAATATTATTGATAATGTTTTTAATCTATCATTTTTTCATAGCACCTGACATCATAGAAGAAAACGTCGATAAATACGATTTGACACATAATGGATTTCAACTATTTCGAAATATGTATAATAACAATGAAGTTCTCGAAATCAAAGAAAAATTTGAGAACGAAAAATATAAAGACGGTAAAGACAGATTATTGAAATGTCCCAAATTACGCCATTTGATAGATAAAAGATTAAATCCGGATTATATGTTTCAGGATTATATATGGATAATCAAAAAATCAGTGGTACATACGTGTCATCGAGATAATAATGGTGATTTTTTTAATGATGACCAGAAGAATCCATCCTATACGATGATAGTCTATTTGGAAGATATGGAGAAATGCTTAGGTGTCATACCGAATAGTCATAAAAATAAAAATCAGTTTCAGTTTAATATGAGTGACCCGGTGATAAATTTACCTTGTAAAAAAGGTGATGTCATAATATTTAATGCGAATTTGATTCACGTAGGATGTATGAATAAAAAAGATGATAATTTACGTATTCAGATGAAGGTTACTCATAAAGATGATATAAAACATTTACAATATTATGAGAACTTCAATAAGATATTAAATAAAGAAAATTCTGTACCTCGTTTTATGCGAAGAGCACAGAAAAAAATGACCTGTATGATACCTGCCTTATCTGATACAACACAAGGTGAAAATATACGCACTGCGAGAGGAAGTTCCGATGGAATAAATATAGGATTACCACAACAAATCTTCTCGTATTTATTTTATGGTCGAAGCGATTTTTATGATTTACCGAATGCCTTCTAAGAAATAAAATTGGGTTTAGAGTAATGAAAAAAAATATCATCATTTTATAAGTAAGTTTATAAAGAATATGAATCATCCGTTTCAACCATTAGAACAATTAAGAAGAAAACCTATACCAAGTTCTCAAATGGGTGTTCTCGTAAAATTACAAAAAAAAGAAGATATTGGAGAACCTGAAACAAAAGTAGAAAAAATAACGATTAATGACCGCCGAAAACATTCATCTGTTGAGAGAAAACTTATTTTAGATAAATTGAGGCAAAACAAGGCTTTTGGTATAAATATTGAACAAAAAGTCGAAAAAACAAAACCATCACACGAAGAATTATTATCTATCCCTATTCCTATTGGAGAACCTAGTGGAACATTTTCGAAAATCGATGAAATCATCATTGAAGAAGAAAAGGCAAAAGAAGATGAATTAGATAAGGTTCTCGATGAAGCCATAAATATTCAAACGGATGAAGTTCTCGATGACGAATTAACCGAACTAAATGATATTTTAAATCAACCATCCATCGTGGAACAAGAAATTATCGTCGTTCCAGTAGAGGAAACTCGTCAAGAAATTATTATCGAACCCGCAATTGCCGAAAAACCTAAGGCAAAACGTGGTAGAAAAGCAAAAGTAGCGGCAGAAGAACCTCTCATCAATGTAGATTTAAAAACCGCCAAAATTCGAGAACAATTGGTAAGTGATATGTTACCAAAACCTACCGAAA